>VOFJ01003421.1_pt1 | contig 147969 bp, 300 predicted proteins | sample 5384081 | NCBI WGS metagenome assembly VOFJ01 (sample SAMN12384729, study PRJNA508395) | human gut metagenome | isolation source: healthy gut I | host: Homo sapiens
ACTTTCTTTCATTGTAGCGTTTTACTTTTTATAAATGGGTGAAAAAGTCTGCCTGCTAAAAATGAAAAGATAGAAAATGTAGGAAGATTAATTAGAGAAGGTTCTTTCACATTCTTAAAAAAAAAAAGAATATAAAATGTTAGCAGTTATTATGTGTGTATTAGCAGTAGTAATTTTATTATTCTTCCCAGAGCCTATATGGAAAACAGAAAATATTATGACTAATATAGGAATGGTTATAGCATTTATTTTAGGCTCAACTTTTTCGGGATTAGCTGGAATTATAGGAATTAGTATTGCAACTATAGCAAATATTAAAACAGCAATTTTAGCAAAAAGAAAGCTTAGCAAAGTCTTTTATGGCAGGCTTTAGAGGTGGAGCAGTTATGGGAATGGCTGTTGTTGGAACTTCTCTAGCAGGCTCTTCGATTTTGTATTTATTAACAAAAAAATTCTAACATCGTTTTGGCATTTAGTTTTGGGGCGAGTTTGTTAGCACTTTTGCAAAAGCTGGTGGGGGAATTTTTACGAAAACAGCAGATATGGCTGCAGACTTAACAGGTAAAGTAGAATTAGGAATCCCAGAAGACGATCCAAGAAATCCAGCGGTTATAGCTGATAATGTTGGAGATAACGTAGGTGATGTTGCAGGAATGGGAGCAGATTTATTTGACTCTAATATTGCAGCAATAGCGGCAACATTAGTAATAGCATTACCTTTGGGAGAAGTTAACATGATGTTTTGCTTTTTGTGCAATTGGACTTTTAGCATCAATAATTGGAGTACTTTGTGCACATATAGGAAGAAAAAAGGAAATCCGGGTAAAGCACTTAATAATGGAACTTATTTAACTTGTGGAATATTCACAATTTTAACATTTTTTGCAACAATATTCTGCAATTTTAATATAAGAATTTGGGGAGCAGCAATAATAGGAATGATTATTGGTGTAGTAATAGGACTTACAAGCAATTATTATACAGGCGATGATAAAAAAGCCTGTTATAAGTGTTGCGAAAAGTTCTTTAAAAGGACCAGCATTTACAATTTTATCTGGATTTTCTTATGGATTAATAAGTAGTTTGCCAGCGTTAGTGGGAATTGGACTAGCAGCACTTGTTTCATACAAATTATGCGAACCAATCGGACCAGGATATGCAATGCTAGGAATTTCTATGTCTGCAATAGGAATGTTATCAATTGTTGGAATGATAGTTTCAAATGATGCATATGTACCAATTGTAGTTAATGCCAGATGTCTTGCAGAAATGGGAGATTTAGGGGATGAGGAAATAGAAAGAGCAGATGAATTAGATTCGGCTGGAAATACAACAAAAGCAATTACAAAGGGATTTGCCATAGGTGCCGCAGGACTTACAGTTATTGCTTTATTAGCAGCATTTGCAGAAATTGTATCTAGTACAACAGGAGAAATAATTACATTTGATTTAATGAACCCATCTGTATTTTTTTGGTGCTTTGGTTGGCGTGGCAATACCAGCTGTATTTTCCGCAATATTGATATTTGGAGTAAATAAGAATTCACAAAAGTTGGTTTCAGAAATTCATAGACAATTTAAAGAAATAAAAGGTATAAAAAAAGAAGGTACAGCACAACCAGAATACGCAAAATGTATAAACTTAGCAACTTTAGGAGCAATGACAGAGTTAATACCAGCGGGATTATCAGCTATAATATCAACCTTAATAGTTGGCTTTGTAGGTGGGGTTCAAGCAATAGGAGGATTTCTAGCTGGAAATATATTATCTGGACTATTACTTGCAATGCTAATGAGTAATAGTGGAGGGTTATGGGATAATGCTAAAAAAATATATAGAAGCAGGCAACTTTGGAGGCAAAGGTTCAGAAGCCCACAAGGCAGCTGTAATAGGAGATACAATAGGAGATCCATTTAAAGACACAGCAGGCCCTTCAATAAATACTCAAATAACAGTAGTATCTCTAGTATCGTCGCTTTCAGCTACACTGTTTATAATGCATTCGATATTTTAAAAAACAAATATGTATAATTAAAATATTAAACAAAAAACTATTCTCAAAAAAGAGAGTAGTTTTTATTATTTTTTTGAAAATGAAGAGTATCAGCTACAGATATTTTTTTTAATGTTTCTACACTGTCTTCCTGCATAGTTACAAAATCATGCAAAAATATTTTTAACATCAGAAGAAACATTTGTGTTTTGATTTATTAAACGTCTTCCTTCAATAATACCCATATTAGTACCTTGCATTAACAATTCAGACAATTTAGAAGTAGTATCATCAGTCATAGTTTTCATCTGTATACCATACCATGTCATCATCTTGTTCATAGTGTTAGTTTCGTGTGGCTCTTTGTTTGTTGCAAAATTATTATATAATTTATTAACTCTAGCAGAAATATCTTTATATTTATTATATTCTGTTTTTAAAATATTTTTGAATTGATTGTCTTCAACTTTTTGAGATATAAATGAGATTGCATCCATTCCCATAGTAGCACCTTTATTAATTTCATCTAATACATTTAAGTTTTGATTATCCATACTAACCTCCATAATTTGTTTGTTAATAGTATAACCAAATAAAAAAAAATATATTAAAATTTATGCTTTATACTTTGAAGTAAAGACACACAATATGCGTTAGTTTTTTTCAAAATATTACTAATTAAAAAAATTATAATCGAAGTAACGAAAACCAATTAAAAAAAATATGTTTATTCATATTAAGTAATCCAACTTCATTAACGGAAGATTCAGCTACCAAATTAACTATTCCGAGTTCAGTATCATTTAGAAAATATTTTACAGTTCCAAGAAGTTGACCTTCATAAACAGGTGCTTGAACTGTATTAGCTAAGCTTACTTCATAATTTATGTTAGACTCGTCACCTTTTTTTTTATAAGAAAAGCAGGAGAGGTTTCATATATAGCATTTACTTCTTGATTAACACCCTTTGTTACAGCTACGGATTTAATAACCTCATTTTTTGATTGGCAAACGATTTATAAGAATAATTACTAAAGCCATAATCTAAAAGTTTTTGTGCATCCGAAAATCTAATGGCACTTGTAGGACCTTTCATTATTACAGCAATTAAAGATAATCCTTCACGTGTTGCAGAAGCAGATAAATTATATAGTGCAAGTGAAGTTGAGCCGGTTTTTAGTCCAGTAATTCCTTTGTAATTTCTAATTAATTTATTAGTATTAACAAGCTGGGATTTTTCCGTCTCTTAGAGAATCCATCCAAATAGTAGTATATTTAGTTATGTCAGGATGTTTGGTTAAAAGTTCTTTAGACATTAATGCTATATCATGAGCAGAAGTTAGGTGACCATCTTCATCTAATCCATGACAATTTTTAAAAGAGGTATCTTTCATTCCCAATTCTTGAGCTTTGGCATTCATCTTCTCTACAAAGGCTTCTTGAGAGCCACATAAGTATTCTGCCATAGCAACTGTACAATCATTAGCAGAAACAACGCAAAATAGCCTTAAGCATTTCAGCAACAGTAAGTTCTTCTCTAACGTCTAACCAAATTTGTGAACCACCCATTGCGGCCGCTGTTTCTGTACAAGGTATTTTGTCAGTATAAGATAAAAGTACCAGAATCTATAGCTTCCATTATTAATAATATGCTCATTACTTTTTTGTAACACTAGCCGGTCTTAACTGTTCATGTGAATTATGCTCATATAAAAATTTGACCAGAGTGTTGTTCTATTAAAATACCACTGCATGACTGCAACTCCAAATTGTTAGAAGCTAAACTAGTTGAAACATTAGTATTAGTTTTTATAGCTTCAGAGCTATTATTCCAAACAAAAAAGTAGAATCGTTATATGCTAAAACAATATTGAAAAAAAATAAAGAAAAAATGGAAACTAAAGATAGCAATTTTTTAAAAAACATAAAAGATACCTCCTAAAACATAATATTCAAAAGTTATTTTTTTATTCTATAAAATTTTAAGAATTATTTAGCATTACATATGCAAAATATGGTATTTACGTTGATACTTAATACATTATCTAGTAGTGCATTTACAATTTAATTAATTTTATATTAGTTTACAATTTAATTAATTTTACTACTTGAATTTATTTAATATGTATTATATAATTTTAATGTAATTTTAAAATATATAATTTATTGTAATATTATACGAGGAGGGTAAAAATGAATAATCTTAAGGGAACAAAAACAAACAGAAAAAAATTTAATGGAAGCGTTTGCTGGTGAGTCACAAGCTAGAAACAAATATACTTATTATGCAAGTAAAGCTAGAAAAGATGGTTATGAACAAATAGCTGCCATATTTGAAGAAACAGCAAATAACGAAAAAGAACATGCCAAACTTTGGTTTAAAGAACTACATGGAGGAGAAGTTCCAACAACATTAGATAATTTAAAAGATGCAGCTAGTGGAGAAAATTATGAATGGACTAATATGTATGATAGAATGGCAAAAAGAAGCACGAGAAGAAGGATTTACAAGAATTGCTTTTTTTATTTGAAGAAGTTGGAAAAATTGAAAAAAAGAACACGAAGCCAGATACAAAAAAAATAATAGAGAATATAAATAATGAATTGGTTTTTTCTAGTGAAGGAGATACTATTTGGGTTTGCCGTAATTGTGGACATATTGTTGTTGGAAAAAAAAGCCCCAGAAGTTTGCCCAGTATGTGCTCATGCAAAATCATTTTTTTGAAAGAAAGGCTGAAAACTACTAATGAAAATTAGTAGTTTTCTTGAAAAAATGTAATAAAAATTTGTGAATTTTATGAAATCCTAAAAAATTTTCACTGTTACTTTATCATCTTTAGTTTCACAAGTTAATTTTATATCAAAATCATTATTATTTTTAAACTTTAAATCCAAACTTCCATAAGAAACAGTAGCATCTTTGCCATCTTCTACATATGCAACAGGCATATCATGTTCGTGGCGCTCTGTTACTTCTAATCCGTTAACTCCAAGTGCAGCATTATATATAGTTGTACTTATCTGACAATTACCGCCACCAACAACCTTAATTATTTCATTATCTTTTCCATAAGCATCGGCTTCTTTGTATCCATCCTTACTACTAGGTTCTCCTATAACTTTATAAAATGAGAATTCTGATTTTGATTTAACAATTGTTCCATCAATTCTAGAAGAAGTTATCTTCAAATTTGTCATCCTATTTGGGTCACTGGACTTTATAGGAGTAGAAAAAGAATATAATTCTTCATTTAAAGATTGCTTTGGAGATTCATAAGTGGTTTTATTAGTAGTATAATTATTATTAGTATTATTATTTTCGCAACCAACAAGGAAAGTTACTGATAATAATAATAAAAATATAATGGCATATATTTTTTTTATTCATAATTAGAAATCCTTTCAATAAATTTGTATTATTATACCCGAAATATAGAAATTTACTCATATACATATATTGACAAATTAAAAATTTTATAGTATAATAATAATATAATTATGTGAAGGAGAAAAATATGTTAGGTAAAATATGGAAAAAAGTTTTATTTTTTATATTAATAATAGCATGTATATTCAATATAACAACAAAGTTAGTTCATAAATCCTCATTAGAAAAAAAGAATTGTTATCTTCAGCACAATATATGCAACAATTAAATGAAAAATCAGATAAAAAGACAAATAATAATATAACACTTGAAAAATAATAAATGATATGTTAAAATATTTACTAGTGTTTTAAAAAAAAGTAAAGGGAGAGGTGAAGACAAAATGAAAGAAGGATTACATCCAAATTATGAAGAGACAACAATAACATGTGCATGTGGAAATATAATGAAAACAAATTCAACAAAATCAGATATGAAAGTTGATATATGTTCAAAATGTCATCCATATTGGACAGGTAATTTAAAAAGAGAGACAACAGGTGGTAGAGCAGACAAATTCAAAAAAAATACGGTTTACAATAAAATGAAGCGTTCCCAAAAAGGAACGTTTTATTTTATTATAAAATATTGAAAAATGGCAATTTTTAATGTAAAATATTGTATGACTTTATGAAAGGAATGTAATAGAAAATGAAAGCAATAAATATAGAAAATCAAAAAAGAATATATAGAAACAGTAAAAAATTAAACGAAGATAAAAATGTAAAATATAGCATTTTAACTATGGGCTGTCAACTAAATGAAAATGATTCAGAAAAACTTTCCGGAATGATAGAAGAGATGGGATATACTCGTACGGAAAATATAGAAGAGGCAGACCTAATTGTATTTAATACTTGTTGTGTAAGAGAAAATGCCGAAGATAAGCTATTTGGAAAATTGGGAGAAGTAAAAAAGATAAAAAAAAGAAAAAAGAGGAACTATAATAGCAATAGGTGGATGTATGATGCAAGAAGAACACATTGTGGAAAAATTACAGAAAAGCTATCCTTTTTTGATATAGTATTTGGTACTCACACATTACATAAATTCCCTCAAGACTTATATAATATAATTTTAAATAAGAAAAGGATAAAAGATATAATTAATATTGATGGAGAAATAGTGGAAGGCTTGCCAATAAAAGAGATGATAAAATAAAGGCATCTGTTAATATTATGTTTGGCTGCAATAACTTTCTGCAGTTACTGTATAGTGCCATATGTAAGAGGAAGAGAAAGAAGTAGAAAAGCAGAAGATATTTTAAAAAAGAAGTACAAGAGTTGGCTGATAAAGGATATAAAGAAATAACTCTATTAGGGCAAAATGTTAACTCATATATGAGAATGGAAAAAGTAGAGAACAAAAAACGAAAAAAAAATAACATCTTTTGCAGAACTACTTTACGAAGTCAATAAAATAGAAGGAATAGAAAGAATTAGATTTGTGTCCCCTCATCCAAAGGATTTTACAGATGACGTAATAGAAGCAATAAAAAAAATGTGACAAGGTTTGTAAATTAATACATTTACCATTACAATCCGGTAATACTAAAGTATTAAAGGAAATGAACAGAAAATACACAAAAAGAACAATACTTAAATCTTGTAGAAAAAAATGAAAAAGGAGATACCAAATGTAACATTTTCTACAGATATAATAGTGGGATTTCCAGGAGAAACAGATGAAGAATTTGAAGATACATTAGATGTGGTAGAAAAGGTAAACTTTGAACAAGTATATATGTTTATATATTCAAGAAGAGTTGGAACACCAGCAGACAAAATGGAGAATCAGGTTCCAGAAGAACAAAAACATATAAGATTTAATAAATTAAAAATGTTAGTTGAACAGCAGATTGCAAATGAAAAATAAACAATATATTGATACTAAACAAAAAGTGCTAGTAGAAGGTAAAAGCAAAAACAATGATAATATGCTAACAGGTAGAACAGATTCAAATAAAGTTGTAATTTTTGAGGGAGAAGACAATTTGATAGGAAAGGTTATTGACTTAAAAATAGTTTCTGAACATATGTGGTATTTAAAAGGAGAAATAATATAAAGAGATAATTAATAAAAAGGGAAGGAAGAAAATTAACTATGGCAGAATATTCACCAATGATGCAGCATTATTTAGATACAAAAAAGATTATAAAGATAGTATTTTATTTTATAGATTGGGTGACTTTTATGAGATGTTTTTTTTTGATGATGCAATTTTGGCTTCAGAGAATTAGAACTGACTCTTACTGGAAAGGAATGCGGACAAGAAGAAAGAGCACCAATGTGTGGGGTACCATTTCATGCAGCGGAAAATTATATAGCACGCTTAATAAGTAAAGGTTACAAAGTTGCTATTTGTGAACAAATGGAAGATCCAAAACAAGCCAAGGGAATAGTTAAAAGAGAAGTAATAAGAGTTGTAACACCAGGAACAGTAATAGAAAGTAATTTATTGGATGAAAAGAAAAATAATTATATAATGTCAGTATATAAGAGCGGAATTTATTTTGGGATTGCGGTATGTGATGTTTCAACAGGAGATTTTAGAGCAACTCAAATAAAAAGAAACAAATAATTTCTCTGCAGCATTAGATGAAATCTCTAGATATTCACCAGCAGAAATAGTAGTAAATAATTTAATGTATGATACTACGGAGGAAATTGCAAAAAAAATAAGAGAAAGGTTTCAAATATATATATCTAAGCAAAGAAGACAATAAGTTCTCTAATAATGTGGAAGAATTGACATCTAAATATAATGTAGTTGATGAAAGTGAAAACAAAATAGAAATAAATGATAAGACGCTTTGTATATGTGCAATAAACGGATTACTTACATATATTTTAGAAACTCAAAAAACTAATTTAGACCACATAAATAAGATAATTTTTTGTATAACAATACAAAATATATGTGTTTGGACATAAATGCCAGAAGAAATTTAGAATTAACAGAAAAATTAAGAGACAAGTCAAAAAAAAGGTACATTATTATGGGTGTTGGACAAAACCTCTACATCAATGGGAGGAAGAAGGTTAAGAAGATGGATAAATGTTACCCATTATTGGATATTGAAAAAATAAATAAAAAGACTAAATTCAGTAAAAAGAATTAAAGGATAACCCAATATTAAGAGGAGATATAGCAGATCTATTAAAAAAAAAGTATATGACATAGAAAGATTAGTTGGCAAAATTTCTTATGGAAATGCAAATGCCAGAGACCTAATTTCATTAAAAAATTCTGTAAAACAGTTGCCAGAATTAAAAAAAAAATAATGTCAAATACGGAAAGTACTTTATTAAAGGAATTGTATAACGAATTAGATATATTAGAAGATATATATAATATAATAGATGTTGCAATTGTAGAAGAGCCGCCAATTAGTGTAAAAAGAAGGTGGAATAATAAAAAAAAAGGTTATAATGAAGAAATAGATAAATTAAAAATGGCAACAACAGATGGAAAAAACTGGCTTATTCAGTTAGAAGCAAACGAAAGGGAAAAAACGGGAATAAAAAGGACTAAAAGTTGGGTTTAATAAAGTTTTTGGATACTATATAGAAGTTACGAAATCTAATATTTCATTGGTACCAGATAGATATATAAGAAAAACAAACACTAACAAATGGTGAAAGATATGTTACAGAGGAATTAAAGAAATTAGAAAATGAATTGCTGGGAGCAGAAGAAAAAGTTATAAATCTGGAGTATAATGCATTTTGCGAAATAAGAGAAATAATAGAAAAGCAACTGCTAAGAATACAAAGAACAGCAGACATAGTTGCGACACTTGATGTTTTAAACTCATTTGCAATCGTGGCAGAAGATATGAATTATTGCATGCCTATAGTAGACAATAGTGGAATTATAGATATAAAAGGTGGAAGACATCCAGTTATAGAAAAAAATACTTCCAAGTGGAGAATTTGTAGACAATGATACATATTTAGATAAAGAAGATAATAGATTTTCTATAATAACAGGACCAAATATGGCAGGAAAATCTACATATATGAGGCAAGTTGCGTTAATAACGTTAATGGCGCAATGTGGAAGTTTTGTTCCAGCAACATTTGCAAGATTAGGAGTAGTTGATAAAATTTTTACTAGAATAGGAGCATCAGATGATTTAAGCATGGGACAAAAGTACATTTATGGTGGAAATGATGGAAGTTGCAACAATACTTAAAGAAGCCACACAAAAATAGCTTAGTCATTCTAGATGAGATTGGAAGAGGAACTTCTACATATGATGGACTATCAATTGCATGGGCGGTTGCAGAATATATGTCAGATAAAAGAAAAGTGTGGGGCAAAAACACTATTTGCAACCCATTACCATGAACTTATAGGGCTTGAAAAAAAAAAATACAGGGTGTGAAAAAATTATTCTATAGCTGTAAAAAGGAAAAAGGAGAAGATATTATCTTTTTTAAGAAAAAATTGTGGCAGGAGGAACGGATGAAAGCTATGGCGTGCATGTAGCTAAATTAGCAGGGGTACCTCAAACTGTTACTAAAAGATCTAATGAGATATTACGAACCTTGGAAAAGAAAAAAGCATTTTAGGAAGTAAAGAACAAAAGAAAAAGAAAATAAAAAAGGTTGCAGAAGGTCAATTAGATATGTATAATTACAAATTAGCAGAAATAGCACATGAAATAGACAAAATAGACCTAAATAGTTTGACACCAATTGATGCATTAAATACTTTAGTTAAAATAAAGGATAAAATGGCAAACTAGTTTAGAGGAGAGGCAAATGTCTCTCCTTTTGCTATCATATTGTATTACTTTGGCATAACTCGATGTATTGATAATATAATAGAAATATGATATAAATATATGTATGAAAGGAAGAAAAAAAATATGAACATAGTATATAAAAGTGAAAAAAAAAGTTAGAAATTACAAGTAAACAAAAAGTAATAGATATATTTAAGAAAGAAATAGAGTTAAAAGATAGTAATATAATTGCTTGTAAATGCAATAATGAAGTAAAAAAGTTTAAATTATGAGGTAGAGCCAGAAGACAAAGTGGAGTTAATTTGATACAACAACAAGAGATGGCAGAAGAGTATACATAAGAGGGGTAACATATATAATGGCTAAAGCTCTATATGAATTATATCCACAAGCTTTTTACTAACAGTAAATTATCAATTATCTAATTCAATGTTGTGTGAAATAGAAAATATGGAAATAACTGAAGAATTAATAAAAAAGAATAAGTGAAAAAAATGCATGAAATTGTAAATAAAAATATAGAAATTAAAAAAGTGGAAATGACCAAAGAAGAGGCAATCAAATTTTACGAAAAAAAAAAAAAACACTAAGAGGAATATTACAATTAGATAATAAAGAAAAAAGAAGAAGTTTCGCTATATTTTTTGTGAAGAATATTATAACTATTTTTATGGTGTAATGCCTATATCAACAGGATTTATAGATAAGTTTGAAGTTGTAAAATATCATGATGGATTTTTATTAAGATATCCATCAAAATATACTCCAAATGTTTTAGAAAAGTATAATGAAACAAAGAAAAACTTTTAAACACATTAGATGAATACGAAGATATATATAAAACATTAAAAATTAATACAGTGTACAGACTAAATAAAGCAATATCAGAGGGAAAAGCTCAAGACATTATATCATTATCTGAAGCATTACATGAGAAGAAAATATCCGATTTAGCAGACAAAATAGTAGAGAGAAAAGATGTAAAAGCAATACTGATAGCGGGACCATCTTCTTCTGGAAAAACTACTTTCTCTAAAAGATTAGGAGTACATTTAAGACTAAATGGATTAAAACCAGTTACAATATCTGTTGATAATTATTTTGTAGAAAGAAAAAGATAATCCAAAACATTCTGATGGAACATATGATTTTGAATGCATAGAGGCAATAGATTTAAAATTATTTAATGAACATTTAACAAAATTATTAAATGGTGAAGAAATTGATGTGCCAACATTTAATTTTAAAACAGGTCATAAAGAATACCATGGAGAGAAAATGAGATTAGCGCAGGACGAAGTACTTACTTGTAATGGAAGGAATTCACTGCTTAAATGACAAGCTAACAGAAGCAATTTCAAAAGACCAAAAGTATAAAATATATATAAGTGCATTAACAGTACTAAATATAGATTATTTTAACAGAATATCTACAACTGACACGAGACTTATAAGAAGAATAGTAAGAGATTATCAATTTAGAAGTTATAGTGCCCTACATACATTGGAAACATGGCTTTCTGTTAATCAAGGAGAAGAAAAAATACATATATCCGTTTCAAGAAGATGCCGACAGTATGTTTAACACATCATTAATATATGAATTGTGTGTATTAAAAAAAAACATGCAATATCCTTTATTAAAAGAAATAACAAATGCTTCAAAGGAGTTTTCAGAGGCTAAGAATTTATATAATCTTTTAAATTATTTTGAAGATATTCCAGATGAATTAGTTCCAAAGAATTCTTTGCTAAGAGAGTTTATTGGAGGAAGCATATACGAAGATTAAATATTGGTAAAGAAGGGAAAAGAAGAAATGGGTAGAAAATTTTTTGAAATAGATGAAGAATTTATATGCGAAAATTGTGGCAAAAAAATAGAACCATTAGGTTATTCGTGCAGGAATCATTGCAATTATTGTTTACATTCAAAACATGTGGATATAAATCCGGGAGATAGAGCCGAAACATGCCATGGAGTACTAGAACCAATAAGAGTAGAGCCAGATTCAAAAAAAAAGGATATATAATAATATTTAGATGTAAAAAATGTGGAGCAATACGTAGAAACAAAGCAGCAAAAAAGACGATAACATAGATTTATTAATTAAATTAACGGCTTCACAATAATTGTGAAAAAAGACGGAGGTGCTAAAGCCTCCGCCATCCAGTTATTTTTTTCTTCTTCTAATCTTCCAGAAGTGTATTCTTTACCTTCAAATGATTTTCCTGATTTTACAGTTTCAATTATCTTATTTATTGTGGTTACATTTTCGTCTAATATATCTATTCTAACAGACGAAACATTAAATGTCTTAGGAGAAATTGATAAAATTTTGCTATTAAAAATAGATGTAATTGATTGAATGTTATCTGAAACTATTCTAAATTTAAAGCCTAATCTGTCTTTTTTAAGTAATAAGAGTTGTCATCAGAGCAAAGTCTTTTTACATTCAGGATAGCACATATTTGATTTTCCTAAAAAAGCAGTAATTGCAAGACATTATAGGTAAAGTTCCATAAACAATCAGTTCAGTATCTATATCAAGATTATATTTAAGAATATCTTCCAGTTCTGTTTTACTTAATTCTCTTGAAAGAGTTACCTTATTTATTCCATATTCAGCACATTCTTTTATAGAATAATTATTAAATATATTTAAAGATGAATTTCCTATTATCTCAAAATTGCTTTTTATAACCTTCTAAAAATTTTAAATTTGATAAGTTAGAAATAACAAATCCCTTAATTTTGTATTTTTTGTATAATATCTTCCAAATATTTCTTTTTTATAATATTTTTTTAATTGTTTTTTATTACAGATGGTAGGTATACATATGTATTTACTTTATCTGATAAAAATACTAATGTTTTTTCCAATTTTTTATTTACAAAACATTTTAAAGGAATATATAAGCTACTTATATTTTTAAAATCTAAAATAGAGTAATCCGTGTCAGAATTAATATTTCTTAGTAAGATTGATATTTTTTTTTATTATTATTCTTTTCGGATTTTAGAATATTATATGGCAAAGTAATATTATTTAATCCAAAATTAGATGTCCTTGCACTTTCAGCCAATATATGCTCTTGTAGTTTTAATAACAAATTGCGTCTTAGTTCATTTAAAACACTTATATTAGGAATAAACAATCCATCATCAAGTTGAACATTTACTGTTTTAAAATTAAATGGCGTATTTGAAGTTTTACAAATCTGCTTTATAATTCTTTCAGAAGTTATAGGGGAGTTAATTGCAGGAATAGGGACAACATCTGAAGAAACAGATATAACAGAATTGTTATAGTTAACAGATATGCTTATAGGAATTCTTTTTTTTTAACTATAACGTTTGCATTAATATTTATTTTTTTATTTTCACAATTTGTATAAGAAAGTCTAGCAGTATTTAGCAATTCTTTGCTATTTAATTTGTACACTTTATCTCCAACAGATATATTACCTTTCATTCTACCAATTGTAACTCTTGTGCCAGCCTTAGCATGTGTAAGATTTAATGTTTTCTGCATCAGTTCTGAAACAGTATATTTAGAATCTTCTTTTTCTGTATAAATAGTATCTCCAATTGCCAAATCCTCATTTAATGTTAAAGTAATATGCCCTTTATTGCTGCTAAATTTGCTAATATTTCCAAGGAATAAGCCGATATTATTAGGTCTTTCTTTGAAAATCAGGTTTTTATTGGGTGAATCTGAAAGATGTCCACTAGAAAAGCCACCTCTATTAAATATTTGCAACAGCTGTTTCATATCAGAGTCTTCAACAATATAAATCTTCTTTATTTAATATTTTATCTATATATTTACGATATATTCTAGTTACAGTTGCAACATATTCTGGACTTTTTAATCTTCCTTCAATTTTAAAGCATTTTACACCAGCATCAATTAACTGAGGTAAATAGTCAAGGGTACATAAGTCTTTTGGACTTAATAGATAACCTTTATCCATTGTTGTTTCTTTATTTGAAACGTTATTATGGTTTAAAAGTTCATAAGGCAACCTACAAGGACCTGCACATTTGCCCCTGTTACCAGAACGTCCACCAATAATGCTGGAAAATAAGCATTGACCAGAATAAGAAATACATAGAGCACCATGTATAAAAAGTTTCTATTTCTATTTTAGAATTTTTTACATATGTATTGAATTTCATTTAATGGTAATTCACGCGCAAGAACAACCCTTTTAAAACCTAAATCCTGTAATTCTAAAACACCTTCTAAATTATGTATTGACATTTGAGTACTGCCATGAATAGGCATATCCGGAAAAATTCTTAATTAAATATCTTGCAAGCCCAAGATCTTGTACAATTAAGGCATCAATGCCAAATTCATAAGCTTTTTGAGCTAAATTAATGGCATCATTAAATTCAGAGTTTTTAATTAAAATATTTAAAGTTAAAAAAGTTCTTACGTTTCTTAACTTACAGTATTGTATAGCTTTTTTTTAATGTGGGAACATCAAAATTATTTGCAGAAGCTCTAGCATTAAACAGAGTAGAACCAAAATACACACTATCCGCACCATTTTGAACTGCGGCTAATAAGCAATCCCAATCTCCAACAGGAGATAATAATTCGATTTTATTCATACAAAAACCTCCGCTGATATTGTAACATATTTTTTTTCATTTTGCATATATTAATATTATATAAGTGAATTAAAGAAATAATAACTATCTAAGGCAACAAGTAGTAAATTGTAAATAAAATGAAAAAATAAATTTTTGTTACAATTATATTACTTTTTTTCTTTATATCAATTGGACTAAAAAAAAAAATAACAATGTTATACTTTATTTGTCGAATAATAACAAATGAGGTGTAATAATTGAGAAGAATGTATAAAAAATAATTAGTATGTTAATAGTAATGATAATATTATCATTTTTTATAATAAATATTTTACCACATAAGGTTGATGCTGCTCAATACAAAGAGCCAGAGAGCAAAACCAATAAACTTGTAAATTATCCAGGATATACGGAGTTAATTAACAACTTAAAAAAAAAGCAACATCCAACATGGACATATACAATATTTTTTACAGGGCTTGACTGGAATCAAGTTATAAAAAATGAAACAACAGAAGCACATAGCAGAAATTTAGTCCCAGCAGATAGAAAGGGAGAATGGCTTTGTGCATACTGCGAAGCAAATAAAAAAACATATGATGAGGGAAGATGGAAGGGCGCTTCAGAAGTAGCAGTTTCATATTACATGGATCCTAGAAATTTCCTTTATGAAGATTACATATTTCAATTTCGAAGAACTTGGATATAATGCAGAATTACACACGATTTCAGGAGTAAATAGTATTTTGGCAAATTGTAAATATCTACAGGGGAATAGTATTAATTATATAGATACAAATGGAAAACAAGCTACAATAAATAAATCTTATGCACAGATTATAATGGAAGCAGGTAAAACATATAATGTTAGTCCATATCATTTAGCAAGTAGGATATTGCAAGAACAAGGAACAACAGGAACTGCAATGGTTTCAGGTAATTATAATTCGACATACAGAGGATATTATAACTTCTTTAATATTGGCGCTACTGGAAGTGACATTATGGCTAACGGATTAAAAAATATGCCAAAAAATAATGGATGGTCTTCACCGGAAAAAGCAATACATGGAGGAGCAAAATTTATTGCAAAAAGAATACATACAATATGGACAATCCACATTATATTTACAAAAATTTGATGTTGTAGATGATTATGAAACAGAGTTGTATTATCACCAATATATGCAAAAATGTATCAGCTGCAAAAACTGAAGGTGAAGAAGTAAGAGGTGCTTACAAAAAGCTTGGATTTATAAATACAAGTAATGAGATACCATTTAATTTTTTAATACCAGTATATGAGAACATGCCAAAACAGAATTGCCCATATCCAGGAAGTCAAACAATTGTAACACAAAATGTAGAACTTAATTCAAAAGCCGACATAAAAAAAAAGAAGCAAAAAGTTCAGCAACAAATATAGCAACACTAGAAAAAGGAGCAAAAATATTAAGAATAGAAATAGGAGTTTCTACAAATGATGGAATAAGATGGGACAAAATAGTATTAGCAAATGGAACAAAGGGATATATTAATTCAACTTATATAAAGCGAATTAGTGACATAACTAATTGCAGTGAAAGAGCAATTGCAAATACAGATGTAAATTTAAGAAACGGGCCAGGAACATCAAATACAACAGTAATTACTACATTAACAGAGGGACAAGCACTTACAATAATTGAAAAAAAGGCCAATACAATGGTGTAGATGGATACAATTGGTATAAAGTAAAATTAAACAATGGAACGCAGGGATATTTAGCTTCAAAATATTTAAATATAGTAAGTTCAGGTTCAGATGACTCGGGTAATGAATTAGTAAAAGTTGTATGTGAATATGGCCTTAAGATAAGAGAAAATCCAGGAATAGACGCTAAATGTTTAACAATTGTAGAAAAGGGTACAATATTAACAAGAACACAAAAAGCAGTTTCTAATAAAAATGGGTATACATGGGATAAAGTTGTTACAGGAAATGGAATTATTGGTTATGTGGCAAGAGCAGGTGGCTCAGAACAAAATATTGAACCTATAGAAAGTGATAAACCACAAGAACCTCAAGAGCCAGAAAATACAAATGACATCTTTAAGATAGATGGAACAAATTTAATGTGTGTGCCAAAAACAACAGTGGAAAACATTAAGACAAAATACAATAATACAATAATTAAAAAGGGTAATGAAGAGATAAAAACGGGTAATGTAGGAACAGGATATAAAGTAATAATAGAAGAAAAAAAAGAATATATAATAATAGTAAAAGGTGACACAAACTGTGATGGAAAAATAACACCAGCAGATTCTACAGCAATTTTAAAAAGAATATGTTGGAATATCTAAATTATCAGATGAGGCAAAATTGGCGGCGGATACAAATAAAGATGGGAAAATAACACCAGCAGATTCTACTTTGATTTTAAGAGCATATGTAGGACTTAATAATATATCAATATAAGGAGAGATAACAAATGATTAAAAAAAATTGAATTTATTCTAATTCTAAGTGTTTTAATTTTAGTTGGTTGGTGCACTTGCTCGCAAGCGCGAATTACAACCAGTGATCCAACAGTTTCTTCAGGAGAAACAGCAACAATAACAATTAATAGTCAGGAACCAGTGGCAAATGGAGCAATAAATGTTACATCTAATGGCGGATTGACATTTGAAAGTGTTACAGGTGGTACAGTTAAATGGAACATTAGTAGCATTTGCAAGGGCAGAAAAATGTTACAAGTGGAATAGCAACATACAAATTCAAAACACCAAATGTAACTAAAGACACAACATACAAAGTTGTATTTGCATCACAAGATATGGAAAATGCGGAAGGTAATGCAATTGCCTCTTCAACGGCAACAGCAACAGTAACCGTAAAAAGCAAAACAGAACAATAATACAACAGGTGGAGGAAGTACAGGTGGCAATGCAGGTGGAAATACTACACCAACAGAACCAAAATTCACATCAGTAAATGAAACTGTTTATGCGACTACGGAAGTAAATGTAAGAAAAAGTTGGTCAACAAGTAGTGGAATAATAGGTTCATTAGGAGCAGGCAAAAGTGTAACGCGCATAGGAAAAGGCGATAACGATTGGAGCAAGGTATCATTTAATGGTTCAACAGGGTATATATACAGTAAATATTTAACTACAACACAGCCAAAAGCAGAAGAACAAAAACCGAAAGAACAACCTAAAAAATGAAGAAAAATCAACAAACAAAAATTTAGCAAAACTAGAAGTAAAACTAGAAGGACTAACACCAGAATTTAAAAAGATGTTACAGACTATACAATCAAAGTTCCAAATAGTATAGAAAAGTTAGATATTATAGCAGAGGCAGAAGATAGCAAATCAAAAGTTGAAATCTCTGGAAATGATAAATTAGTAGAAGGAGATAATATAGTTAAAATATTAGTAACAGCAGAAGATGGAACAACTAGAACATATATAATAACTGCTACAAGAGAAAAAAAACTGTGCAATCAAGTTTGAGATTATCAGCACTAACTATAGAAGGAATCAACATAGAGCCAGCATTTTCACCAGACATATTTGCATATACAGCTACACTAAGCAATAGTGAAATAAATGAATTAAAAAGTAAATGCTACAACAAGTGACGAAAATACTACAATAGAAATTTTGGGAAATAGCAATTTACAAGATGGAGAAAATGTAATAACAATATTATTGAAATCAACTAAAACAGATGAAACAACAACATATCAGATAACAGTAAACAAACCAGTACAACAAGCAGAAAAACAAGGAATATTGCCTAAACTATCAGCAAAAGAAATATTCTATATTATAGCAGGAATAATAAGCTTAATAATATTATTGTTAATAATTAAAAGAGATAAATTAAATGCAGGCAAAAAAAAAAATAAAGAAGAAAAAGCAACAAATAATGGAGAATATGAACAAAACAAAAAAACGAGTATTTAGACCAATATGAAACAAAAGAGAAAATAGAAAATAATAATTTTGAAGAAACAAATGAAGACCCAAACGATGACTTAAAAAAGAAAAAAGGAAAACATTTTTAAAGATGCCAAATTAGGGACAGTCCCCAATTGTTCCATTTGAACAATCAGGGACAGCCCTGTAATATTGCCATAATTTTAAATTTAATGATGCAGAACTATTGCAAAAAAAAAATGATTATAGTATACTTAAAATACATGCTACTGTAGCTCAGTTGGTAGAGCAACAGATTCGTAACCTGTAGGTCGGCAGTTCGATTCTGCCCAGTAGCTCCATTTGAAATCAACTTACGGACTGAAAAGTTCGTAAGTTTTTTATTTTCTTGAATACGGGAATAAAAAATATATGTCTAGCCAGCACTGAATTTGTACTCTCGCATAAATTCTATTATGGGAATGCCCATACCCTTAATGTTTAGAATACAATTTTAAAATAGGAGAATAGATAATGTATTGTATGCCTAAAGTATTATTCGGATAAAGTTAACAGCAATTGAAACAAGTAGTGTACCTGAATTTAAGCCTCGTATTGAAAGACTTTTTGAATCATTTCAGCTAAGATTAATACCTGAACTCAGATTAGCCAACATAACTACAATTGAAGAAGCCAACAACTTCTTACCATCTTTCATAGACAAATACAATTCAAAGTTCGCTCTATATATAGATAATACCAAATCTGTTTTTGAAAAGCAACCTAGTTTACAAAAAATTAATTTAACCTTAGCTGTTTTATCTCGTAGGATAGTAGATACAGGTCATTCAATTTGTTTTAAAAAGAAACATTACAGAACCATAAATTATGTTAGTACACCAATATATTTTGGAAAAGGTACTAAATGTATGGTAATTGAAGCATTTGATAAATCTTTATATGCTACAGTAGAAGATAGTATGTTTGCCCTTGAAGAAATACCAAAAGTTCAATTAAAATCGCAAAATTTTGATGAAATATTGCCAACTGAAACCAAAGAAAATTTACATTCCTCAAATGGTACATCCATTCAAGAGACAATCATTTGAAAAATTCATAGAAAAACAAAATTTAAAAATTACTCAAGTACCCTGACCCCAAAAACTAATCCTAAAAAATCAAAATTTTAGGGCTTATATTTAAAATCTTTTTGGGACATTTTCAAAAATCATTGACATTGACAGAAAAATTAAAATTTAGTATACTTTAGTAATAATACACTGATATGAAAGAGAGGTACAAAAAGTGCGGAATAGATATTTTATCTACAAGCAGAACAAAAAGACTAGCAGAAACAGGCATTATTGCCATAATGCTTGTCATTTTAATGCTAGCATTTCAATGGCGAATGCCATTGAAAAAAGCGGTTGTCGAAGGAGATGGGTGGGAAATGACTTTACCCATTTCTCCCTCATACAGGGAAAGTCAGAGCGAATGCCCAGAGCTTAATATGCCTTGCACACTTACCCTGAAAATGTTTTCGAAAGAGAAGGTAAAGGTAAGTATTCTTACTGAATTCTGTGGTTGGCGAGAGATGGAAACTTTCCCAACAGAACATGAGAATGAACGTGCACTTCTTGGCTTAGAAGCCTGGGCAATGCATGAATACTACCTTAAGATTGAGCAAGGAAGTTATAAAGCATACTTGCATTTTAAGGTAGTCAAGAGTATCAATGACTCTTGAGGGCACATTTTTTACTGTATTGGCATTGTCAATATTGTCAATGCGGTAGAAAAAGAAATTTCCAAAATATTAGTTTACAATAGATATGTCACATTATTAAAAAAAAAAAAATACCAATGTGATATAATGTTTTCGACGAAAAAAACAAAATCAAAATCACGGAGGTATTTCTAATGAATAGTATAACACAAGATATATTATTTAAGCAATCAGTTGTAGAATATTCTCTAAAACATGGAGTGACAGAAGCAGCAAAAAGATATAAACAACATAGAAAGACGATATATAGATGGAGAGAAAAATATGATGGAACAAGAAAATCATTAGTAAACAAGTCAAGAAGACCAAAGAGCCATCAAATGAGCATACAGAAAAAGAAATAATTATGATAAAAAAGTATAAGGCACAAAATAAAGATGCAGGATTAGTGGTATTATGGATAAAATTAAGAAGAGCAGGATATACAAAGGAGCATAACAAGTTTATATCGAGTAATGCAAAGATTAAAATTATATAAAAAACACCAAGTAAAAAGAAAAAAGTATATACCAAAACCATATCAGCAGATGACACATCCAGGAGAAAGAATACAGGTAGATGTAAAAAATATGTGCCAAGAGAATGCATGAGTAAAGAATTAAAAGATAAGGGAAAAAAAATATTATCAATATACAGCAATAGATGAATATACAAGACAAAAGAGTATTGTGGGCAAGTAAAGAACATAGTACATATGCATCGGCGAAATTTATAGAAGAAATAATAAAAAAAATTTAAATATAAGATAGAATGTATTCAAACAGATAATGGATTTGAGTTTACAAATAGATTAAATTCTCAAAAAGCGAATGAAAAAACAATGTTTGAAAAGAAATTGGAAGAATTAGGAATAAAACATAAATTAATAAAGCCAAGAACACCAAGACATAATGGCAAGGTGGAAAGAAGTCATAGAAAAGATCAAGAAAGATTTTATTATAAAAGAATATTTGTGAGTTTTGAAGATTTTAAAAAAAAATTAAGACATTGGACAAGAGAGAATATAATAATTTTCCAATGAAACCATTAAATTGGAAAAGTCCAAATGAAAAATATCTACAGTTTATTGGGATGTAGAGCTTGTAAATCACAGAAGGTATTTATAGAGCAGTAATTTGTAGTGAAGTGTGACATATGTTTGACAAACCTACAATGCGGTAGAAAAAGAAATTTCCAAAAGTACTTGTGCTTTTGGAAATTTCTTTTTATATAATATTGTTTAGTTTATATACAGAAGGGAAGAGTTAAATGAGCTTTATAAATGAAATTAAACAAAGAGCGAAAGAGCAAATTAAAACTATAGTATTACCAGAAAGCAATGATATTAGGGTTTTAAAAGCAGTGGATACTATTGTAAAAGAGAAATTTGCTAATATAATTTTAATAGGTGATGAAACAGAAATTGAAAAAGTGGCCAATCAAAATGGTTTAGATATTAGAGGAACAAAAAATAATAAATCCACATAATTTTGAAAAACATAATGAATATGCCAATGCTTTATTTGAATTAAGAAAAGCAAAGGGTATGACAATAGAGAAAGCGAAAGAATTGTTATTAAACGAAACATACTTAGGAATGATGATTGTAAAACAGGGAGATGCGGATGGTTTGGTTTCAGGAGCATATCATTCAACAGCAGATACATTAAGACCTGCATTACAAATATTAAAAACAGCACCAAATACAAAATTAGTTTCTTCATTTTTCGTAATGATTGTTCCAAATTGTTCATATGGAGAAAATGGAATATTTGTATTTAGTGATTGTGGATTAGTTGAAAAACCAAATGCAGAAGAACTTGCCGAAATAGCGAAATCATCAAGTAAGAGTTTTGAACAACTAATAGGAAAACCTGCAAAAGTTGCGATGCTTTCTTATTCAACACACGGAAGCGCAAATTCAGAAGATACACAAAAAGTTATTGATGCAACTAAATTGTTAAAAAGAACAAATGCCGGATTTAATGTGTGACGGAGAATTGCAATTAGATGCAGCAATAATTCCAGAAGTTGCTAAAAGCAAAGCAAAAGAAAGCAATGTGGCAGGAGTTGCAAATACACTAGTATTTCCAGATTTAAATGCTGGCAATATTGGATATAAGTTAGTACAAAGATTAGCAAAAGCGGAAGCATATGGACCAATGTGTCAAGGAATTGCAAAACCAGTAAATGATTTATCAAGAGGTTGCAGTAGTGAGGATATAGTTGGAGTTGTGGCATTTACTTGTGTTCAAGCACAAGAAAAAAATATAAAGAAAGAAGGATGTAAAATGAAGATTTTAGTATTAAATTGTGGTAGTTCATCACTAAAGTATCAATTAATTGATATGGAAACAGAAGAAGTTATGGCAAAGGGATATTTAGAGAGAATAGGATTAGGAGGATCTTTTTTTTTAACACATACAGTAAATGGAAAAAACACAGAATAGAAAAAAGAAATAGCAAACCATGAGGAAGCAATGAATTTACTTTTGGAACAATTATTAGATAAAGAATATGGAGTTATTTCTGATCTAAAAAGAAATAAATGCAGTTGGACATAGAGTTGTTCACGGAGGAGAGAAATTTAGTGGTTCTGTTGTTATAACAGATGAGGTTATTAATGCTATCAAAGAGTGCATTCCTTTAGCTCCACTACATAATCCTGCTGGAATAACAGGAATAGAAGCTTGCAAAAAGCATTACCAAATGTTCCAATGGTAGGTGTATTTGATACAGCATTTCATCAAACATTAGATCCTAAAGCATATATGTATGCAATACCATATGAATATTATGAGAAATATAAAATTCGTAAATATGGATTCCATGGAACCTCTCATAGATTTGTATCTAATAGAGTCGCAGAAATAGTAAACAAACCAATAGAAGATTTAAAAATAATTACTTGTCACCTGGGACAAGGAGCAAGCCTTTGTGCAGTAAAAAATGGAAAATCTGTAGATACTTCAATGGGATTAACACCTTTAGCAGGTGTACCAATGGGGTCACTTGTTCTGGAGACATAGATCCATCAATAGTAACATTTCTAATGGAAAAAGAAGGATTATCAGCTAAAGAAATGGATAATATATTAAATAAAAAATCTGGAAAATTAGGATTGTCTGGAATAAGTGCCGACGATAGAGATATAGAAAAAAAAGAAATACTAAATGGAAATAAAAAGAGCAGAACTTGCAATAGATAATTTTATCTACCAAGTTGTAGGATATATAGGAAGATTTGCTGCTCAAATGAATGGTGTTGATGTAATAACATTTGCAGGAGGAGTTGGAGAAAACGGAATAGATGTAAGAGAAAAGGTTTGTGCTTATCTGGAATTCTTAGGAGTCAAAATAAATACAGAAGCTAACAACTGTAGAGGAAAAGAAATAGAAATCTCTACACCGGATTCTAAAGTGAAAGTATTTGTTATACCTACAAACGAAGAATTAATGATTGCGAGAGATACAAAGGAACTTGTTACAAAATAATATAACTGATTTTATTATATAAAATAATTAATTAACACCTCACTCTATTTACATAATTTCATATTATATAGTAATTTGAAATTAGAGAGTGGGGTGATTTTTTTGAAAATTAAAGATAAAAAGAATTGGATTTGTACTAACAGGTTCTTTTTTTTGTACATTTAAACATACTATCCCTCAAATTAAGAAAATTGTTGAAGAAGGAGGAATAGTAATTCCAATAATGTCTAGAAATGCATATAATATGGACACAAAATTTGGAACCGCACAAGAGTTTATAAAAGAGATTGAAGAAATAACAAACAAAGAAATAATACACACAATACAAGGAGCAGAACCAATTGGACCCAAAGGATTAACTGATATACTAATAATTGCACCAGCAACTGGGAATACAATTGGAAAGTTGGCCAACGGAATAACAGATGATGTAGGAACAATGGCAACAAAATCTCATTTAAGAAATAATAATCCTGTAGTAATAGCTATTTCTACAAATGATGGATTAGCTGGAAGTGCAGAAAATATAGGAAAATTACTTAATAGAAATAATTATTTTTTTTTGTCCCATTTAGACAAGATAATCCAATAACCAAACCACGTTCGTTAGTTTTTGATCCTAAATATATAATTCCTACATTAGAAAAAGCTCTTGAGAAAGAGCAGGTTCAACCTATACTAATTTAAACAAATATCAAGGTGTCTGCTATTATGCAAACACCTTGATATATTAATTAAAATTACTTAAAGGATTGCTTTCCACAGCATTTCGAACTTGCTCGTTATCTACATGGGTATATATTTCTGTTGTAGATATGCTAGCATGTCCTAGCAATTCTTGTAAAGCTCTTATATCTACATTTCCATATTTATACATCAAGGTAGCAGCTGTATGTCTTAATTTATGAACAGAATATTTATTTATATCTAACCCAGCTTTTAGCAGTTCCTGTTTTACTATATATTGAACAGTTCTGTTGCTAATCCTTTCTCTACGCTCACTTAAAAATAAAGCATCTCTTTAGAATTATATTGTATTTTTTTTCCTTAGGTCTTATATTTAAATAGCCATCTATTGCGTTCATACAGGCTTTATTCAAATATATAGTTCGTTCTTTGTTTCCTTTTCCAATAACATTAAGTTTACATTCATTAAAATCTATATCTTTAATATTTATTCCAACTAACTCTGACAAACGCATGCCACAATTTAAAAATAAAGTTATAATAGCATAATCTCTTTCTTTATTGCGATTTTCTTCTGAAGCAGTTATATTTAAAAGCTTTTTACTGTCGTCAAGAGAAAGATACTTAGGTATGCGCTTATCTTGCTTTTGGGGTTTCCAGTGTCTGAGCAGGATTTATTTCTAGTATATGAGCTTTGTTGGTCAAATAATTAAAAAAATATTCGTATGGTAGATATTTTTCTTGCACGTGTAGCTGCTTTAGATTTTAAATTTGTAGCTAGGTATGCAATAAAAGAATGAATATCATCTAGTTTAATGTCCTTTACTTTTTCTCTAATGGGAAATCCTTAATATCAATTTGGGTAAAATCACTTTCATTAGTTAGATGAAAGTGTATTTTCATATATTTAAAAAACATAGCTAAGTCATAATTGTATTCCTTTATAGAGTTAGGAGATTTATTTAATATTGTTATTGAATAATCCAAAAAACGAATTAATAAATTCTGGATTTTGTTCTCTATCTATCATATTATTTCACACTCCAGTATATAAACTAATGATATTATACAGTAAAAAAATAAAAAAGCAAATACTCTTTTTTATAAGGAAGTATTGATATAAGGAAGAAAATATTGTAAAATAGTGTAAAAAAAGTAGAATTCAAAGGAGAACAAGCGAATGAATGAATTTAGCGTTATCACCATAATGAATGAGGCTACAATAAACGTTTTAAAAAGTAAAAAAGTTGATTGTAGTATTAATTTAAAGATAAAAAGAATATTTAAAGGATGAAGCTCTTTTTTTAGGGTAAGCCCACAAAGAGCTTATGAGGATTTTAAGTGCAGTTGGAGTAAAGAAGGAACAATTAGAAAATACATATAAAAAATTAGTATCTCAAAAAAAAAATATTCTATGAACTACTTAACAAGGGAAAAATAAAAAGAGGATGATAATAATATTATTATTAGGTATGCTACGAATCGGTTATGATGATATATTTAAAAATAAATATGAAAGGAAGAACAAATATGAATAATGAAAATATAAGAAGATTTTATGAAGAAGTAAAAGAAAGCTTAGATGACAACTATAAAATTATTATTGAATCTAAGGAAGATTTAGATGAAGACTGGGTTGAGTATGACAGCGTTAAATGGACAGTTGAGCAACCAATAGAAAAAAAAAAGTGAATGAACTGCTAAATAAAAAGTCTAGCACACTAGAAGAAAAAATCTTAAAATTATATGAATACATTTGCTTAAATTATGTTTATGATGATAATGTGTTATTTTTTTTTTCAGAAAGGATTTGTCAGATCCTAATAATATAAAAATATATAGCTGTAGATTGGTATGGAAGAATAGTGGGTAATGAATGGAAAGACAATAGACAAAATCATAATAGAAGAGTATGCTATGAATTTGCAAGAGTTTATGCAAAAGCAATAAAAGAACTTTTAGATGATAATAATAATTTAGATGTTTTTATGTTAGGAGATAAAGAAAACTTGCATTACGTTGTAGGATTAACCGGGCCAGAGTACAGTGTGATTCTAGATTTAGACGACTTTAATAGTATAAAAGATCTTACTAGACTAAAATTAGGATTAACAATAAAAGGAATAAGAATATTGAGAGACAATTCTGGAAAATTTAAAGATGCTATTAACAAATTTAATGTTGGCAGAAAAAAATGAATTGGCAGAGATTGAAGCATTATCAAGTGAATCAGATAAAAAAGATTTTATTACTTACTTAAATGAAATTATATTAATTTTAAATAAATATAATGTTGATACGCAGGGATTTTATGAATACATGAAATTGATAATAGAAGCAAAAAAGATTGAAACAGAAAAGGTTTGGAAAAAAAAATCAATGAAGATGGAGAAAAAGAGATACACTAGATGTTTAACATTTGACTATAATGATCAAACTTATATAGCGGACAGCATTTGTAAAACATTGAGTATTATCAACAAAGATAATTTGGATAAAGAATTATTTACTTTTTAATCCAGAAGAAAATGAGTATCCTTACTATGGTGGATAATGTATTAAAATATGAAGGGGAATAAGATGAAAATAGATATAGATAAATTGATTAAATTAAACGCATTAGCAAGTAAGCATTTTCATAAAAAAAACATACAATTATATTGCCACCAGGAGAAAAAAATTAATTTTAATAATGCATTAGGAATAAAATATGACAAAGGAAACTGGAAGTTAGAAGATGGCTTACAAGAATATGTAGAAATCCTTCTTAAACAGAAAAAATTTAAGCGATGAAATGAGAGTTTTAATGATATTTGAAAAGATATGCAAAGATTATGTATATGATGATAACTTAATATCATATATAAAAAAAAAAAGTTGATGATGATGTCTTTTGCCTTCCAGATTGGTATGGAAGAGATGTTAATCAAGATTGGGAAAGAAATAGAAAAACACATAACAGAAGGATATGTTTCGAACTTTCAAGATATCTTGCAGTAGCTATAATGCAATTGTTTGAAGAAAAAAGAAAATTTTAATGTATGTATTCTTTGGAACAAAGATCTTACACATTATTTAGTAGGATTAGCTTCTGATGAGTATAGTGTAACATTGGATACGGATGATTTCTTTTATATAAAAAGACCTAACTAGAATAAAAACTGGATTAACTGCAAAGGGAATAACAATTCTAGAAGATACTAATGAAAAGTTTGCAAATGTTCTTACCCAATTTAATGATGGAAGAAGTGAATATGCAATAGAAGATGTTGAAACTAAAAGGATGAACATGGCTAATATGAATAATACAGACAAAGAAGATGAACATGTGCTATTTTTTAAAAAGAAGTAATGCATATACTAGAAGAATATAATCTTGATTCACAAGGCATATTTGAGTATATGAAAGAGATTATAGATATTAAACTGGGTAGCGAAACAAGACGTAAGATATGGAAAAAGAATAGATGGAGAAGATAGTCACAGAGAATCAACAAGATATATAAGATGTTTAATTGTTAATATAAATGGCAAAGAGTATTTGGTTGATAGAGATCAAAGAATAATACGAGAATTTCAAAGAGAAGAAGAGAAAGATAAAAAGAGGTCCGTTTATACCTTATTCGGCTCTTTCACGAGGAGATTATGACTATTATAACGGAAAGTGATTTAAAAAAAAGGATGTGATTTGATGATAGATTTAGATGAAAATTATAAATTAATAGATACATTAGACAAAAAGATTAGAACAATTAGGTGATTCACTTTGACATTGATACGTTAAAACAACGATTAATTTTTTTTTGGAAAAAAAGACTCTAGAAGATTCTTTCTGGGACAGATAATAAAGACAATTCAAGTGTTTTAAGAGAAATGTTTAACATAAAGTCAAAGATAGAAAAATATAATAATTTAAAATCAGAATTTGACAATTTGAAAGACTTAAGTGACTTATTAAAACTAGAATCAGATGATGAACTTGCTAGAGAATTAATAAAAAATACAACAAAAATTGAAAATGAAATTACAAGTTTGGAGATAAATACATTACTTTCTGGAAAGTATGACACAAATAATGCCATTATTACACTTCATCCTGGCGCAGGTGGTACAGAGTCACAAGACTGGACACAAATGTTATACAGAATGTATACTAGATGGGCTCAAGATAATGGATACGAAGTTAAAGAATTAGACTTTCTGGAAGGAGATGAAGCTGGCATAAAAAGTGTAACTTTTTAGTCTCAGGAGAATATGCTTATGGCTATTTAAAAGGAGAAATGGGAGTTCATAGATTAGTTAGAATATCACCATTTGATTCTGGAGGAAGAAGGCACACACATCTTTTTGCTTCTGTGGAAGTGCTACCTGAAATTACTGATGACATAGAAATAGAAATTAATTCAGATGATTTAAGAATAGACACATATAGAGCCTCTGGTGCAGGTGGTCAACATATAAATAAGACATCATCTGCAGTAAGACTAACACATATTCCAACAGGAATTATTGTAGCATGTCAAACTGAACGTTCACAATTTCAAAACAGAGATACTGCAATGAAAATGCTAAAATCTAAACTATTAAATTTAAAAGAAAAGGAAAATAAAAAGAAAAATAGAAGATTTAAAAGGGTAACCAGATGGAGATAGCTTGGGGAAGTCAAATACGTTCTTATGTGTTTTGCCCATACACTTTAGTAAAAAAGATCATAGAACGAATTACGAAGTTGGTAATGTTCAAGCTGTAATGGATGGTGACTTAAATGGCTTTATAAATGCATATTTAAGAAATAATAAATAACAATGCAGTAACCAAATTCCTATTTAATAATATTATATAATATAGAGCCTATTCGGCTTAGGCTTATATATATTATTAAAAGGTGCAGGTGAATATGGACACAATAGTATTAAAATTTGGAGGAAGTTCATTAGCAGACAATGATAAATTAAATACTGTAGCAAATAAAATTATTGAATTTTATAAAAAGAAAAAATAGAATAGTAGTAGTGGTTTCAGCACAAGGGAAAACAACAGATAAATTAATAAAAGAAGCAAATGAGCTTTCAAGTATACCTAACGAAAGAGAAATGGATGTCCTTTTAAGTTCAGGTGAACAAATGTCAATGTCTAAATTAGCTATATTATTAAATGAATTGGGTTATGATTCAATTTCTTTGACAGGATGGCAGGCTGGCATACACACAGATAATAAAATTCAAGAAGCTAGAATATCAAATATAAATACTACCAGAATAGAAGAGGAGTTAGAAAATAATCGAATAGTAATAATAGCTGGATTTCAAAGGGATAAATGAAAGAAATGACATATCAACATTGGGAAGAGGTGGTTCAGACACAACAGCAGTGGCGATAGCAGCTGCCATAAACGCTAATCATTGTTACATTTTTTCAGATGTAGACGGTGTTTATTCTGCAGATCCTAATAAAATATCTGATGCAAAAAAAAAATACCAGAACTTTCTTATATTGAAATGGTTAATTTGTCAGACGAAGGTGCTAAGGTACTTCACAATAGATGTGTTGAAATTGCAGAAAAATATAATGTGCTGATAGAAACAAAGTCAACATTTAATGAAAATATAGGAACAATCATAAATGAAAAAATAGAAGAGAGTAATGTTAAAAGTATAGTAAAAAATGATAATTTGATTTTAGTTAATTTAGTAGGTCCTTTACAAGACTTAAAGGATATAAGTTTAATTTTAATAGAAAATGGAATTACTTTTTTAAACACAATAATTGATAATAGTACAGATAAATTAGACATTAGTTTTACAATACATTTAAATAACTTAAATAAATTAAAAATTTTTTACTTAAAACAGAATTGAATACACTAACATGGACAATGGCGGAGGTTTCAAGGATTTCTCTTATAGGATATGGAATTAAAAACAATAAAGAAATTTTAAGAAAAAACATTGGAGATATTTAAAAAAAGCATAATATTAATATATTGTCAGTGCAAATAGACGAAACAAAGTTATCTATAATAACTAAGGAAAAAGAAAGTGATATATTAATAAAAGAATTGCATAAAGAAATTATTATATAAAAGGGAGACTAAATAAAGTCTCTCTTTTTAGTCTTCATTTTAAAATAAAACTCAATAATAATCGTTCTAAAATAGACAAGTACTGAATATATATTATTTATAAGACAAAGATAGTGTAAAGTAATCTATGAAAATGTAGTGGCGATTTTAATCGCCTGCACTTCGAAGAAATTACTAAAAAGACAAAATTGGAGGTAGTATTATGACAATGGATGAAAGAAAAAAAAATAGTATGAATACCATGAACAATGTGGTACAGAATATTGTTTTAGAAAATAGGGAGAAATTAAGTATTTCAGGAGTATTAGATGTATTGAGCTTCGATGACCAAATTGTTATTCTAGAAACGGAATTAGGGCTTTTAACTGTAAAGGGAGAAAATTTAAGAATAAATAAATTAAGTTTAGATACAACAGAGGTAGTTATTAATGGTGAAATATATAACCTAGGTTATACTGAAAAAAAAAAGCTCAGATAAGAAAAACTCGGGCTTACTGAATAAAATATTTAAATAAGAGTAGGAACTGATATTATGGCACAAAGTATATATAATCAAATATATAGCCTTTTAATATTTACTATTACTGGAATAACTATTGGTTTAATATTTGATGTTTTTTAGAATTGCACGTAAGAGCTTTAAAACATCTGATTTTATAACTTGCATAGAAGATTTTGTTTTTTGGATTATAACTGGAGCAATCCTATTATTTGTAATATTTAAATTTAATAATGGAGAAATAAGAGGGTACATTTTTTATAGGACTTTGTTCAGGTATTATTATATATTTATTAACAATAAGCAAGCCTTTTATAAAGTTTAATGTTAAAATTGTAACTTTTATAAAGAAGATAATTACTTGCATATTTAAGTTTTTAAGTAAACTTTTTAAAATAATACTGTTTAATCCAATATATTTCTTAGTAATAAATATAAAGAAACCAATAAAAAAAATTTCAACAAAAAAGTATAAAAAAAAAGTTGAAACTAAATAAAAAAAATATGTTAAAATAGTTATGTTTAAAGAAGGATTTTACAAATTTATGTAGAAAATCTAATTATAGAAATATAAAATATCGAATTCGGAGAGAAAAAGTACATATGAGAAAAAGAAAAAAATATATAAAATACTGTTTTTAGTATTATTGTGTGGATATATTATATATACCTTTATAAATCAACAGCAAATATTAAATACCTATAAAGCAGATGCTAAAACATATTCTTTTTGCAAATAGAAGAGGCTAAATTAAAAAATTTCTAATTTAATTGCTAAAAAAAAAAATAATGTAACTTCTAAAGAATATATTGAAGAAATAGCTAGAGATAAACTTGATATGTATTTACCTAATGAGAGAGTATACATAGATATCGGAAAATAAAATAAATGTTTTGCAATGGCAGAGTTTAATCTCTGCCTAAAAAAAAAATAAAATTAGATTCTATTATTTTTAATCTTTATAAAATAAAAATCCAAATATTTAAAAAAAAAATTATAGATAGTGTAAAGTAATCTATGAAAAATGTAGGGGCGATTTTAATCGCCCGCACTTCGAAGAAATCACTAAAAAATTATATAGGGGAGTTTTTTATGGTAAATCCAGAAAGTTATACATTGGTTGAATTGCGCCAACTTGCAAAAAAAGAAAAGGGCATAAAAAATGTGTCTAAACTAAAAAAAAGAAGAGTTAATAGAATATTTAACAAATATTCAAGGAGAAACTGCATTGCAGTCAGAAGAAGAAGTGTCTACAGAAATACCTAAAAAGGAAGAAAAAAGTAGATAATAACAGTGGATATAAAGTTACAAATGAAGAAGATGAAATTGTTGAGGGAATTTTAGAAGTATTGCCAGATGGTTACGGATTTTTAAGAGGAGAAAAATTATTTATCAACTCCAAAAGATGTATATATATCTCCAATACAAATAAGAAGATTCAAATTAGATAAAGGAGATAAAATTAAGGGTATTGCTCGATTGCCTAAAGAAGGTGAAAAATTTCCAGCCCTTATATATGTAGGAGAGGTCAATGGAGAAGCACCAGAAAAAGCATATAGAAGACAAAAATTTGATGATTTGACTCCTATTTATCCTAATGAAAGAATAAGGCTTGAAACGACACCTGATGAATATTCTATGAGGATAATAGATTTGATGTGTCCAATTGAAAAGGCCAAAGAGGAATGATAGTTGCCCCACCTAAAGTTGGAAAAACTACATTATTAAAGAAAATTGCAAACAGTATTACTGTAAAATAATCCAGAAATAGAATTAATTGTTCTTTTAATAGATGAACGTCCAGAAGAAGTTACAGATATGAAGAGATCGATAAAAGGGGACGTAATATATTCCACATTTGACGAACTTCCTGAACACCATGTAAAAGTCGCAGAAATGGTATTGGAAAGAGCTAAAAGACTTACAGAACAAAAAAAAGACGTTGTAATATTGTTGGATAGTATTACTAGATTAGCGAGAGCATATAATTTAGTTGTTCCATCTTCGGGTAAAAACTTTATCGGGTGGATTTGATCCAAGTGCATTACACAAACCAAAAAAAAATTCTTTGGAGCAGCTAGAAATATTGAAAATGGAGGAAGTTTAACAATTCTTGCAACCTCATTAATAGAAACAGGAAGTAGAATGGATGACGTTATATTTGAAGAATTTAAGGGTACTGGAAATATGGAGGTTCATTTAGATAGAGCTTTATCAGAAAAAAGAATATTTCCTGCTATTAATATTAATAAAATCTGGAACAAGAAGAGAAGAATTGTTATTGTCTAAAGAAGAATTAGAAACAGTATTTGCATTAAGAAAAGCGTTGTCAACTATGCCTATGGCAGATGTTACTGAACAATTAATAGATCAAATGATAGCAACTAAAAAAACAATGAAGAATTTTTAAAAAGGACAAGTTATTTTTTTAAAAAATAATTGAAATACTGGGTGGAAATGAAAGAATATTATGGAATTGGAGAAGGTCTACAGCCAAAGCATGTTGAAGATATAAAATGTTATAATATTGTAAAGAATTATAATAGGAGATAGAGAAATGCGCGAATATTATATAGCAATTGATTTGAAAAGCTTTTTATGCTTCAGTTGAATGTATGGAACGAGGATTAAATCCACTAAAAACCAACTTAGTTGTAGCTGATAATAGCAGAACAGAGAAGACAATATGCCTTGCAGTTAGTCCGTCTTTAAAGACTTATGGCATACCAGGCAGAGCAAGGTTATTTGAGGGTAATTCAGAAAGTTAAGGAAGTTAATGCAGAAAGAAGATATCAAATACAAGGGCGCAAATTTAACGGAAAATCATATGATGATGATGAATTAAAAAAAAACATGAAGATTACAAGCTTGATTATATTATAGCACCACCTCAGATGAATAAGTATATGAAATATAGTACAGATATTTATAAAATATATTTAAAATATTTTTCTGCAGATGACATGTTTATTTATTCGATTGATGAGGTATTTATAAATGTAACTAATTATTTGAAAAAATATAATAAAAAAAACCAAGTGATTTAGCAACAATGGTAATACATGATATATATAGTCAGACAGGAATTACTGCCACTTGTGGTGTTGGAACTAATTTATATTTAGCCAAAATTGCTATGGATATTGTGGCTAAACATGCAAAAAGCAAATAAATTTGGTGTTAGAATAGCATGCTTAGATGAGCAATTGTACAAACAAAAACTATGGGGTCATATGCCTTTAACAGATTTTTGGAGAGAGTAGGCAAGGGAATAGCCAAAAAAAATTAGAAGACAATCATATGCATACTATGGGAGATGTTGCTAGATGCTCTATAAACAACGAAGACAAGCTTTTTAAACTATTTGGAGTAAATGCAGAGTTATTAATAGATCATGCATGGGGATATGAACTAGCAACTATTAAAAGCGTTAAATCATATAAGCCAGCAACTAATAGCATAAATACTGGACAAGTATTGCATTGCCCTTATGATTACAAAAGAACCAAATTAATTGTTAAAGAAATGACAGAATTACTTGCTTTAGATTTGGTAGACAAGAATCTAGTAACAAATCAGTTAGTTATGACTATCGGGTATGACGTTGATAATCTTAAAAACTCATTAATTGGCTATAAAGGTGAAATTACTATTGATAAATATGGAAGAAATGTACCTAAACATGCGCATGGAACTCAAAATTTAGACCACTATACATCCTCAAGCAAAATCATTGGAGAAGCCATAATTGAAATTATATGAAAGAATAATAGACAAAAAGGTTATACACAAGAAGAATAAACATTTCAGCTAATAATTTGATAAATGAAAAAAAGAAGCTGAAAAAAGAATACTTTTGAGCAAATAGATTTATTCACAGATTATTCTGAGGTTAGAAGAAAACAAGATAAAGAAAAAGAGAGAACATGAATTGCAAAAATCTATTCTAAGTATTAAAAGAAAATATGGTAAAAATGCAATTCTTAAAGGAATGAATTTTGAAGAAGGAGCAACAACAATAGATAGAAATTCTCAAGTAGGGGGGGGCATAAGGGATGAGGAATAATTATAATGACATTATAAATTTGTCACGACCAGTTTCTAAAAGACCTCAAATGAGTTTAGAACAAAGGTCGGCACAATTTGCACCATTCGCTGCTTTAACAGGTTATGACGGACAAGTAAAGGAAACAGCTAGATTGACAAATAAAAAAAAAAATTGAATTAGATGAAGAACAAAAATTAGAATTAAATTTTAAAAATACAATTAATACAATCTAAAATAAAAGAACAACCCCAAATAGAAATAACATATTTTGTTCCTGATGAACGAAAAGAAGGAGGAAAATATGAAACTATAAAAAAAATAGTATTAAAAAATTGATGAGTATAAAAAATAAATTAATTATGATAGATGGATTATCAATTGCAATAAATGAAATAATAGATATACAAGTATTATAGAAGAGGAAGGTTATTATATCCCTTAGATTATTCTAGGGAATATAATAAAATTTATCAAAAAAAAGGAGTGTTATAATATGATTGACTTACATACACATACAATATTTTCAGATGGTACATGGACCATTGAAGAAATGCTATCAAATGCAGAAAAAGCAGGAATATCAACTTTAGCAATTACTGATCATGATACTGCTATGCCACACATAAAATTAAAAGAGATTGACACTAAAAAAGCTATTTTTCTGGAAGGATTATTGTTGGAGGAGAATTCAATGCATTTTTTTTGACAATATAAAGATTGAACTACTAGGTTATGATTTTAATCCTGAATTATTACAAGAGTGGATAAATAAAACTTATAATACTATGGATGAAATAGAAGGATACAAAAAAAAGAATTTGATGAACTGTTACAATTATGCAAAAAAAAAAAATAATATAAAAACAACAAAAGATTTAGAATATGATGAGTCTTTAAAATATCCAACCAAAATTATTTATAATGATATTACTAAATACATTGAAAATAAAAAAAATTTTACCGATGATGAATGGAATATACGAGAAGGCTTTTTTAGAAGTTGTACATGTAATCCAAATTTTGTATTGTATAGAGATTTTTCTAAACAATATCCAAATGCGCTAGAAGTTTCAAAACAAATAAGAAAAGCACGGAGGTAAAGTCTTTATAGCACACTTATATCTATATTCACTGAATGACCATATTAAATATTTGGAAAAATTAGTACAAGAAGGAATTCTAGATGGTGTAGAGGTATATTATTCTGGATTTAGTCAAGAACAAATAACTACTTTAGAAAAATTCTGTAAAGAACATAATTTGTATATGTCAGCAGGAACAGATTGTCATGGAGAAAGAAAACCAAATATAAAACTTGGAATTGGATTAGGAAATATGAATGTTTCTGAAGAAGTAATTAAGAGTTGGTTATAGGGATACTAAAGTGTAAAATTTTAAAATATATCTTGTATAATATATAATAAAAGTGTTATACTATAGTCAAACGATTGAACGATATTTTGAACGATTGAACGATTCAAAATGGAGGTAAGTAGCATGTATGAGAATGAATCAATAGAATTTAAAGAAAATTATACAGAAAAAAATATATAAAGAGATTATAGCTTTTTTGAACACAAATTCTGGAACTATATATATTGGATATGATGATAATGGGAATTTAATAGGAGTGGATAATTGCAAAGACATTGAAGAAAAAGATTTCTAATGGCATACGAACAAATATATATCCAGATGCGCTAGAATTTTTGTCTCGATAAATACAGGAAAACTTGAAGATAAAGAATATATTATTATAAAAGTTTCAAAAGGAATTGATATTTATTATCTTAAAGAAAAAGGAATTGTAAAAAGGAACATACTTAAGAACTGGCTCTTGCTCGATTCCTGCAACAGAAGAAACAGTAAAAACAATTGATAATAAAAAATAGTAGCTTATCATTTGAAACATCAATTTCAAGCAATCAAGAATTAACTTTTTGATTATATTAGTAAAGCTTTAGAAGAAAATAATATTAATATAAATGAAAATAATATAAAAAGAAAATTTGCATTTTACTGCAAATCAAAAAAATATACAAACATAGGATTATTGTTTTCTGATCAAAATCCATTTACATTTAAGTTAGCTGTGTATCAATCAAATGAAAAGAATAATTTTTTAGATAGAAAAAGAATTTAAAGGATCAATCTTGGAAATTTATGATACTATAATTGATTATTTAAAAAATAATACAGCAACAACATATGGATTGATTAATACGAGTGTTAGAGAAGATATTGAAGAATATCCAGAATTTATTTTAAGAGAAATTGTGCTAAATTCTCTTATACACAGAGATTATGGAACGTTAACATCTAATATACTTAATTTATATAAAAATAATGGAATAGAAGTTATTAGTTTTGGATCTTTATATGGAAACATAACACTTGATGATATACTAGCAGGTCTATCAACTTCAAGAAATCCTTACTTACAATCTATTTTTATGAGAATAAAGAGGGTAGAAGCAATAGGAAGTGGATTAAGAAGAGTAAAATCATATTATAATAAAATTGGATTAAATTTCGAGATAGATGTATTACCGTCAGCGTTTGTTGTAAAATTACCTAAAATATCATTGAATAATGTTGCTATACAAAAAATAATAGTAAAGGTGATATGGATATAATTATAAAATATATTGAAAAAAATGGCTCTATAACAAGGATTAATGCTCAGGCACTAATTAATAAAGAAAAAGACAACTACCTCAACAATATTAAATAAATTAGTTGAAAATGGTGTTTTGGTTAAAATCGGAAACGGGCCAAGTACAAGATATGAAATAAATAAATAATAACTTAAAAGTGAACTTCGCTTTATTAATATGTAGGAATAAAAAATGGCTGACAATAAAAAATAGTAATTTGTCGCTGAGATTGATTTTGAAATTTGAACAAAAATATAAATATTTTTAAATGCAAGAGATTTAGCAATATTAGAACTATTAATATTAACTGGTATGAGAGTTGGAGAAATTACGAGATTAAATATATCAGATATGAATTTTCAGGAAAGAAGTTGTATTGTTTTAGATAAAGGTAATAGCGAAAGAGAAGTTTATCTTACTACTAAAAGTAAAATGTACATAAAGAAATATTTATAGACAAGAACAGATGACAATGAAGCATTATTTGTATCATTAATAAAACCATATAACAGACTAGGTATATCTGGAATCGAAATATTAATAAGAAATTTTGGAAGAAAAGCTAATATAAATAAGGTATATCCTCACAAATTTAGAAGGACAAAGGCGACTATGGAATATGCAACGGTAAATCAAAATAATGTAAAAAAAATTCTCATAGGAAATATATTGCATAAACTTTTTTATATTATAAAAAAAATATAAAAGTTAAAAAGTATGCTAAGTAATAAGTTAATTAGAATCTTCGGAAATCATAGACAAATCAAGAAAAATGTAATATTATGGTAATAAGGAAGGAATAAATAACAATGGAATTGTGGGATGTATATGATATTAATAAAAGATTTACAGGAAAAGTAATTGATAGACATAGTGATGAAAGATTAAAAGAAGGGGAATATCATTTAGTAGTAGAGGCTATTATAATAAACTCTAAAGGAGAAATATTATTAAATAAACGCTCAAAATTTAAGAATAAATATCCCAATATGTGGGAAAGTACGGCTGGTTCTTGCATAAAAAGGTGAAAACAGCTTACAATCAATGTTAAGAGAAATAAGAGAAGAACTAGGAGTTATATTTAATGAGTCAGATGCTGTTTTTACAAAACTTTAAGGGATGATAATGCAAAAAGATTTTAAAGATATATGGTTATTTAGAAAAGATTTAGAAATAAAGGATTTAAGTTATACAGATGGAGAAGTAGTTGATTCTAAATGGATTACTATAGATGAATTTGAAAAAATGATTGATAACGAAGAAATTATTCCAACGATAGATTTTGATAAAGAAGATTATAAAAAAAAATGTTTAGAATTATAATAAGGAGTATATTGTAAATGTCTGTAGGGAAATCAGTGTTAACAAAAAATGATATAATTACTTTATTAAGAACTCAATATAATATAGAAGGAAATATAGAAATAACTAAGTTGAACAGAGGGTCTTCAAATTTATTTGAAATTAATGTAAATGGTAAAAGGTATATATTAAAAGAGTTTAATTCAAATAAACCTGTATCTTTAGTAAAAAGAAATTCCGATTAATTAAATATTTACAAAACGGAAAACTTCAAGTACCACAGTATATTCAGTTAAATGATGGAAGATATTATTTTATTTTTAATGGAAAAGTAGTGATTTTACAACAATTCATAGAGGGATATACTGTTGAAAACAATACAGGAAATTATGAGCAAATGATGGAATCAGCAACTATTTTAGGAAAATTAATAAGAGAATTAATAGGATATGAAGGATTAGAAGAAGAAGAAGGCATTATAGATAAATGGTTTTCTAAAAAAAAGAGTGTACAAAATAGGAGTTCAAAAATTAGAAGAAGAAAAAAAAAGAACATTAAAGGAGATAATAAATATAAAGAACAATTTATTGCAGATTTTAATGATAAAATATTAATAGCGAATGCTCTAATTGACCAATTTGATTTTGGAATAATTAGAAGATTAAGTATAATGAATACACATGGAGATTATAGCATTCAGCAGTTAATTTATAATGAAGGTAAATTAGCTACAGTAATAGATTTTGAAACAGCAAAGAAGATGCCAATAGTATGGGAAATAGTCAGATCGTATAGTTATGTAGATAAAAATGCAGAAGATGGAAAAATAGATACAGATAATCTTATTCAATATTTTAAAGAAGTCTCTAAATATGTAGAATTAAATGAATATGATTTGAAATTTGCCCCACATATTTACTTAATGCAACTAATAGGAAGCACATTTGGATATAGGGAGTATAATAAAGATTGTAGCCAAAAAAGATTTATTAAAATTTGCCTTGTTTAGAACTAACTTATGTAGAAGTTTATATGCTAATTTAGATAAAATAAGTGAAAGTCTTTTAGAAAATGTACCACATAGACAAATGATATTAGAAGAAAGATAATTTTATATAAGGAAATCTGGCTATTACCAGGAGAAAGAGTGCAAAAAAGGAATATAGAACATTGCACAAAATCAAAGCAATACGACCAATTAAAAAGCAAAATTCTAAAATATATCTTGTATATTATGTAGGAATAAAAAATAGCAGACAATAAAAAAAATAGTAATTTGTCTCTTAGATGGAGTTCTAAAGTATAATGAAATTGACATAATTAGTAAAAAGGTGTTATAATAGAGAAGTTTTAAACAATAAAAAATAATTATAGGCATATAAAAATTATGAGTTGACTCATATAAGATATAGGAGAAAAAATGGAATTTATTAATTTGATTTCTGAAATATTAAAAAATAACAAGAATCTAAAAAAATATTTTTTTAGATATGGATGGAACAATTGTTGAAAATATTTTTGATATAGAAAAAAGTTACGAAAAAAAAGGAAAGTATTTAAGGAAAAGACCTATACAACCAATTATTGAACAAATAAATAGAATAAGAGAGAAAAAATATGAAGAGATTGAGATTTACATATTAAGTTGTTCAAGTAGTAATGAAATGGTAAAAGAAAAAAGATGAATGGCTAGATATATATATGCCAAATATAAAAAAAGGAAAATAGGAAATTTATAGTTAAAGGAAAATGGGGAATATACTAATGAAAATATACATAAAGTAAAAAGTGAATATATAAAGAATAGTATTTCGAATAATGAAGTTGCAGTTTTAATAGATGATGATAATAGAATTTTAAGCGAATCATTAAAAATATTAGGAAATAATGTAATACCAATACATGTTACATCTTTACTGATATAATAAAAATTTTGAAAGGGAAAATATAGATGAGAAAGAAATATACTGATGAAACATATTTGAGGGGGTTTCGAAATATGATGTAACAACAAAAAAATTAAAAGGACAAGATACTTATATTGTGATAAAAAAAAATTCAGGAAATAGATGAGCCATTTATAAGAAATGTTACATTAATAGATAATGGATATTACATAGTAGAATACACACCATTGGATAGGTTATACAATGCAAGAGCTTTTATAGATAATGAATTAAAAACAATAAGCTATTATTTCGACATTAGTTTAGGAAATGGACTAGAAAATGGAAGACCATATTATGATGATTTGTTTTTAGACATTGTGTATGGCGCTGATACAAATAATAATATCAAGGTTTTAGATGAAGATGAATTATTAGATGCTTTGGAAAAAGGAATAATAACGAAGAAAGAATTTGAATTAGCCCATAGTGTTTGTGCTGAACTTGCTAAGGAAATTATGGAGAATAGAAATGCCTTTGTCAATATGAACAAAAAAGAAATAATAAGTCATATATAGGAATTAGCAGCAGAACAACGGTTGTGATAGGTAATACATAGTAGTTTGACAATATCTTTCTTAATACTAAATACTAATTTTTGTTACATCATTTTTAGTGGAGAATAATATTGCTAAAATAGTGTTGTTTATATTAGCATTTGTTCTTTTTAATAATAGGTGTTTCATTTGCATTAAAAATAGAAACTCAAAAATGTCATCATAAATATGTACCAAAATATAGCCAAGTATATTTTGCAATGCACTCTGGAACTACACGATATATGAAATGTCCAAAATGTAACAAGAAAAGTTGGCAAAAGAAAGACTTTAAGTAAAAAAATTACAATAAGTAAATCAAATTACTTTAACAACATTAAAATAAGTAAATAAAAAAAAATTACGGAGTATTGAATTTAATCAATATCTCTTTTTTTTTGTTGCACACATAAATAAACAATAGAAGAGAGGTAGAAATAGATATGAAAAAAGTGTAAAAAAAGGAATATGAAACATTGCACAAAATCAAAGCAATGCGACCAACTTGGAGCATCGAAAAATGCAAAAATTTAAAATATATCTTGTATAATTTATAATAAGGTTGAACGATTGAACGATATTTTGAACGATTAGAAATGGAGGTAAGTAGCATGAATGAGAATGAATCAATAGAATTTAAAGAAAATTATACAGAAAAAAATATATTATGTAGGAATAAAAAATGGCAGACAATAAAAAATAGTAATTTGGAGGGCAAACAAGTAATGAAAAAGATAAATTATATATTGATAATATTTAGGTTTTGCTTTAATTGGAGTGTCTGGCTTAATTTTTAATATACTTACTTATTTATAGGTATGTAAACAAAAACAAATCTTAACAAGAAGTAGGCTAGATAGGTATTTACCTCAATTTATACTAATAAGTCAATTACAATTAATTTACTAATTTCTATGTTATAATGTATTAAAATTAATATGAGGGGAAATAGAGATGGAAGAAAAAAAATAAAATATTGTTAAAAAGATTACTAATTGCAGTATTAATTATAGTTATAATTAGTATAGTTGCTACTATTGAATTGGAAATTATTTTGTGAATTATGCTATATTAAGAACTGGAAATGGCGGAGATAGAGAAGTAAAAAATGCAGATTCAATAACAGTTGCAAACATAGATAATGAAGCAGAAAAAATTATAGAAGAAAATAAAAAGAATGAAAAACAATTAGCAAATGAATGGTCTGAAACTATTGAGAATAAAAAAAGTAGAAGTAAAAAGCAAAAGACGGAATTACTTTTAAGAGGGACACAATATATAAAAGATGAATCAAGTAACAAATGGGCAATAATATTACATGGTTATCGTTCAACTCCAAATTCTATAATTTCAATAGGAATGCATTTTTCAAAAAGAAGGCTATAATGTTTTAATTCCAAGTATGAGAGCATGTAGTGAAAGTGATGGAGAATATATAGGAATGGGGTGGCTAGATAAAGAAGATTTACAATGTTGGATAAATTTAATTATTAAGCAAAATGAAGATGCAGAAATTATACTACATGGTTCATCAATGGGAGCAGCAACGGTCTTAATGGCATCAGGTAAGGACTTACCTACAAATGTAAAAAGCAATAGTAGCAGATAGCGGTTATACATCAGTTTGGGACATATTTGCATCAGAGGCAAAAGCAAGGTTTAATTTACCAACATTTCCTATACTAAATATGTTTGAAATAGTTGCAAACGTAAGAGCAAATTATGATATAAAAGAAGCATCTGCATTAGAACAAGTAAAAAAATAATAAAAAACACCAATTTTATTTATACATGGAGATGCAGACGATTTTGTACCCGAATATATGTGTGAAGAACTATATGAAGCAGCAAATTGTAAAAAAGATAAGCTAATAATACATGATGCAGGACATACAGACTCTAAGTACAAAGAGCCAGAAACATATTATAATAAAATATTTGAATTTTTAGGGAATATTTAAGCAATTTTAATTATATCAGTAATAAGAAAAATAAAAAAGAAGAATGGAAAAAAAAAATAAAATTAGAAAAATAGTAATTTATCGCTGAGATTGAATTTCGAAATTTGAAAAAAAAATATAAATATTTGGATGGGTATATAAAATATGCTCATCTTTTATTATGTCAATCAAATATTGTATAATATAGATAGAGTTCTATATTATGAACTTTCAAGAAAGAAGTTGTATTGTTTTAGGTAAAAGGTAATAGTGAAAGAGAAGTCTATTTTAGTACAAAGAGTAAAATGTATATAGAGAAATATTTAGAAACAAGAATTGATAACAACGAAGTATTATTCGTATCATTAATAAAACCATATAACAGATTAGGAATATCAGGAATTGAAATAGTTATCAGAAACTTAGGAAAACAAGCAAATATAAATAAAGTTCATCCACATAAATTTAGAAGAACAATGGCTACAATGGCAATAGATAAAGGTATGCCAATAGAACAAGTGCAAAAATTATTGGGACATATTAAAATAGATACAACAATGGAATATGCAATGGTTAATCAAACTAATGTTAAAAATTCACATAGAAAATATATTACATAAGATAGAATAATAATTAAAAAAAATTAATAAATTAATAAGGAATACGAAAAAAGAGTTTGAAGAATAATTGTAATATTACAGATAAAATGGTATAATTATACATATATTAGGAGAAAGGAATGAAATTTTATATGGATAAATTTAAAGAAATTAGACCTATAGTGCTTGGATTAGTTAGAAATGGTAATAAACTGTTAGTTAGTAAGGGATATGATAAATTAAAAGAACAGGAATTTTATCGATGCTTGGGTGGCGGAATAGAATTTTTAGAGAAAAGCGAAGATGCATTAAAAAGGGAATTTAAAGAAGAACTCAACATAGATATAAAGGTTGGAAAATTTTTAGGCATTTCTGAAAATATATTTAATTATAAAGGTAAAAATGCACATGAATTAGTATTGTTTTATGATGCTTATATTGATGATAAAGATTATCAAGAAAAATATTCTGTAATAGATGATGATTCAGAAACAGAAGCAATGTGGATAGATATTAATAGATTTAAAGATAAAGAGTTAACCTTATATCCAGAACAAATTTTTAAATATTTATTTTAATATAGTTTATTATACAAAATCAAAATCAAAAAAATATAATTATGGAGGGAAGTTTATGAACAATGAGGTAGAAGTAGATATGGAAAAGTGTTAAAAAAGGAATGCAGAACATTGCACAAAATCAAAGTTTTGTGCAAAAAAAAGAATAGGAGTAAAATATATAGACTATGATTATAGTCCTACCCAGTAATTTCATCACTTTCAAGTCTTTAGCCTTACTAATACTTACTTATTATTTAGTTATTTTACTTTGCATATTATTTATTATTTAATCTTATTCAACAACTTATATTACTTTATTTTTATAACGCTTTAAAATTCATTTTAAGCTTCTTAAATATTTTATCTATATAATTTGATGTTCAAATAATTTTTATCTTTAAATTTTAAATTTATATCTTAATAATTTTTTAAATTTCTGATCTTCTATCTAAATTTTATCTAAAATCTTCAAAATGCTTATTTCTCTATATTTGACGTATTTTACCGACAACAAACTATAAGCTTTAAAAATAAAAACGGCTTAAAATTGATTCTCGTGCGTCGCTTTTTTTTGAGGTATTTTTTGATTATTATTGTATATCTATAAAGTCAAACAATTTACTATTAAAAATTGCTAAATCTTAGAATTATCATTATTTTTTGCTAAAATACCAGACAACAAACTATATGACTGTTTTATTAAAATACTTTAAAAACGATTCACACAAGCCATTATTTTAACTAATTTCAAAAGATCTTACATATAATTATAATTCCATAAGTTTAATTAAAATCTGCAAATTTAAATTGCATACTATAAATTTAAAGCATCAAAATTAATTTTTAGAATCATAAACAGATAATTTGATTAGTTAATAATTTAAATTAATTATAATTGATTTTCAGACTTTATAAATATAATTTAAAATCTAAGATTATAATTAAAATTTATAAATCAATTTGTAATAATCAAATCTTCGTTTTAAGATTTTTACAAACAAAATTTTAAAATCTTTAATTTTGTAATTTTTTTAATTTTAATTTAAAATTTAAATTAAAATTATTTTATTAAATTATATATTTTATATTTTTTCTAAAAATAATTTAAGAACATTGCACAAAATATTTTACTACCTATTTTTCTATTTTTTGGTTTTTAATATTTATTTAAATTGTATATATCTGAAAATAAGGCTCTTCCCCCTACTCCACCTAATTTTTCTGAATTATGAAAATTTATGCTTTTTTAATCATTTTATCAAAATCAAGTATATTCGCTGATTCTATCATATTTTCAGCGATTTTTGTATTTGTATCATGAAGATCTGCTTTATTATTAACTTGTTCTGCTTGTATAGCAAGAATTTGTTGGTATGTATATTCTAATGCTAGAGCAACTCCGAAGAGAAAGCGTTGTTGTAGTTTTTCCAACTCCGCCTTTTTGGTTTGCAATTGCAATTACTTTTGTATTTTGCATTTTTCCCTCCTTTTTCTGAAGGTATAAAAAATAAGCTGAACAAACTTTATTCAACTTAACTGTTAGATATTATTTAAATAACTATATTATTGTTTCAATTTTAATTAAGAAAATTAAAGATCATTGTCGAATATTATTAACGAATATAAATTTTATATGAAGAAAATCTCTTCAAGGGGTTACTATTTATGTATATTTTTTAATAATATTTATTAGTTCGTTTATATTTTTTACTTGAATTACTACCAATCCAATCTCCGAATGCACTTAATGTAATTTTTTCATTTAAATCGTAATTCCATATATGAATACTATGTTGTCCTATATCTGCTCCGCCCGAATAATTATATTGAAAATTTTCGGATTTAATATCCTTTGAGAATTCTTTTTATTTCTTTTAAGTATTCTTCACTAATTTTTTTCCAACATATTTTGTTTTATTATTTAAAATAGCTATATTTAATTTTTTTTTAAGTCTTCATAAGATTTTTCATATTTATCTTTTTTTGTCATTCATCGAGAATTTATATATACTCCCATCGTCGCAAATGACAGTTCCCTCATATGAGAATCCCCCAGCCCAATTTATATATGAATCTTCAACGATTATTTTTTTTTATTGTTTAAATGTGTTAATAAAACAAATAATATAATAATTGATATTGTAAATAAAGCAATTATTAATATCTTAATATATTTCTTCTTCATTGTATATACCTCTTTATTTAAAATAATATCATACATATAATTAAATGTCAATTTTTTAATAAGGGCTACTATTATGAAACTTTTGTGCAATAAGAGATAGGGGCAAAATATAAAACCATACATATATGGTCCTACCCACAAAATCTTACAATTCCTTGCTATTACTAGTATTTAAGCTATTTGTTTTAACAACAAACTATATTATTTCCTTATAACACTCTAGCTTTAATATTTTGTACTTATATTAGTTTATATTCTAATTTATTATTTCTATATAAAATTCTATATTGTATCTTATAATTTTTTTTTTTCAAACTCTCGAAATCCGCTCAAATTCTTATTTTAGCCGTTTTTCAAGACATGTAAACTATATTGCTTTTTTTTTCGAAAAATGCCTTAAAATCGATTCTCGTGCGTCGTCTTTTTTAGCCTTTTTCGAGCATTTTTAATAAATGCCTAAAAATCAGCATTTCAAAAATATTATTCTTTTATATTAGATTGCGATATTTTTCTAAGCCAAGATAATTTTATAATTTTCAGATTTTCCTATCATTATTTTGTGCTTTTAAACTATAAAAAGCGAGTAACTAGCAATACTAATTATTCGCTCAATTATATTAATTTTTATGTTCTTCTAAATACTTAGTAATTTTTTCAATATAAGGTTGATCTTTTGGTGCATTTCTTTTTTCTTAAATTCAAGTATTCTTTTTTAATTCTTCAACCTGATATCCCTCAATTTCTTCACAAGTAAATTCGTCTTTAGGGTTAGGTATAACCTCAATAATATCTGAAATATGATAAAATCCGCATTCATTTTTATCTTTTTTCATCTAAATTATATTCTTCTTTTAATCTGGCAAATAATTCTTCTGATACACATAAATCTAAATCTGCAGTTTTATCTTTTTATTCCAAACATAACTAAGCTACCACCACCTAAAATATAATATTCATCTCTAGGCATATTTAAACTTTCCACAAGGTTTAATAATTCTTCTTTGTTCATATTCTTTTCAACTCCTTTTACATATTTTTTCCAAAATCTTAACATATTTATGTCGATTCGTCAATCATTTAAAAATACTTTTTTATTTTATTATAAATTGCAATAATAAGTGTTGCACTTTTTTCAATAAAATTATAACATTATTTATGATACATTTTTTTTTGCCATTTCTAAACTCGATTTATATCCAAACATAGGTCTTAACAAGTTATTTATCCAATTCTCTATTTGTTGAATAAACTCTTCTGGAATATTTGTTATAACTGTTCCTTTGGGTAATTCTATATTTATATTTTTAAATTCAAAACCATCATATTTTTTAGATAATTTTTTTTAACTTCCAAAATGTTTTCCATTTTAACTATTCCTCCTCATAAATATAGTTAAATAAGCCCATTACTTCTTCTTTGCTAATGTTAGATATTTTTGCTATGTCAACTATTTGTTCAATATGCTTTTCTATTATACTAATTTGTTTTTTTCCCTTTATTAATGCTTTGTTTCTTGGTGTTATAAATGTTCCCTTTCCTTGAACTGTTTTAATATATGCTTCTTGCTCTAGTTCATCATAGGCTTTTTTTACTGTTAAAATACTAATTCTTAAATCTTTTGCTAAATTTCTAATAGATGGCAACATATCATTTTTCTTTTAAGTCATTATTGCTTATTGAATTAATTATTTCATTTTTAATTTGTTGATAAATAGGTACATCACTATTATTACTTATAATAAAGTTCAAATTATCACCTCTCGCTCAATGTTATATATAACACCATATAACTATCTTTGCTTTTTGTCAATACTTTCTATAAAAAAATACCCATTCATGAACTCAACTTTTTTTGGTGTAGCTCAATAAATGGATAATTTTTTAATTATAACTTGTAATTTATCTTTCTACTTGTTTTTCTATTTGTTGTATAATTACATCTCCATCACGCAATGTTTTATATTTAATATTATGCTTTATCACAATATTCAACACAACCATCTATTAATTCGGTTTCTTTATGATTTGATTTATAATGTGGAAGAAATATGTAATCAAAATATCCTAACCCGTTCCACATAGTATCAATACCATATGGATTGATATTAGGTTCATCGCACATTTCTAATCCATGCATATCTTTTGCAAGTACACATATACCTGCACTATATCCTGCATACAAATAATTCGGATTATTTTCTATTGTCTTTAAATATTCATCAAAACCACTTAAATACATGGCTTGTCTTAAAGCAAATGTATTTCCTCCAATAACATAGAAAGCATTAAATTCTTTTTAATCTATTCAACAATTTTTTTTCTTTATCGTTAAAGTAATCTTTTAATGAAATTATTGTAACATCAAATCCCAAATCTGTTAGTTCTTTTTTCATCTGCTTGTATTCCATTTGATTTTCTTTGACTATCTGGATATATATCCCTTGAATTAGGTATTAGACATATTCTATTTCCATGTCTCATTTATCCACTTTTTCAATTCATCTATTCTATTTCCAATTTTATACGATGACAAATACAATTTCATATTATTTCCTCCCTATAACTTACTATTTTTTAACTAATTACTAAATTGTAATTTCTCACTATCATTAACATGACTCTTTCTCAACTTTATTCATATAGAAATTATATATTTTATTGTTTGCTATATTCATAAGTTTAGCTAATATTATGCTTAATCCAATTACTAGAATAGCATATAAATAATCAACTCTACAATAAAAGCGAGGATTTCTCAATAAATACATAACTAATCCATGATATAAATAAATTTCAAAAGATATATTTCCCAAAAAAGTAAATACCTTATCATTCAATCTCATTTCATTTTTTCTAATATAGTAAACAATACAAAAAGTAATGCTATACAAATAATATTCATATTTATAACAGGAATAGGCTCTCTCATTATATCGTCTGCTAGATCTGTATCGTTTATTATATCCATAATGGCATATCCACTTGTGAAGAATTGAATCCCTATTATTGCAAATAATATAATTGAAAGCATAATTGCATATCTAATTATTTTATTTTTGTCTTTTAATGTTATTGCATATTTTTTCTTTATAACTTGCCCAATATATACCTATAAAAAATGCAAAACAAGAATTAACCCACCAATTATTAAAGCCTAAAATATTATTAATAACTATGCAATATAAAATAGTTCCACCAAATACTGCAATATTTATCATTTTTTTTTCTTTTTTAGAAACTTGGCTGATAAATAAAAAACTACATATAAACTAATAATTGCTAACATATACCACGAAAATCTTACAACTGGCTCTCCTTCAACTAAAGAATTAAAAATTTTTCTAGGTGTTAATTGTCCAGTTAATAGATATACTAAAATAGTAAATATAATTGCTATTATATATGGTATAACTATTTTCATTATTCTTTTATTCAAAAAGTCTTTTAGATAATTTTTCTTTTTTTAGATAGCTTGTCATTAGTCCATATCCTGAATAAAAAGAAAAATGCTGAAACTGCAATAACTCCTGCTATTGTAAATACTTTAAGTAGAATTGTGTCTTTTATATAAATAGACAAGTGGTGTATTATTATCAATAATGCCAATAGTCCCTTTATTTTATTACTATTGTGTTTATCCAATACATCATTGTTTGTATTAAAAATAGATTTTCTTTTTTATTATTAGGCATATAATTCCTATTAAAAATATTATATCTACTATGTTAATATTAAATATTGCTACATCATTGGGTAATGGATAAATACTGTCTGATTTTATTGTTGGTAACATATACTCTGTTCTCCTATTACTACTAATAAATACATATTAAAGTAAGCGATAACTTACTAATTGTAATTTATAGTTATCAACTATACTTATTTTTCAATTTTCTTATATACTCTATCTTCAACATATATCATCATTTGATTATATCTTACTACATAGAAAAAAAACTGCTAATATTCCAGATATAGTTCCTATTAAATAACCTTCTGCATTTTGTAATTTTAATGCAACTATAACTACTAGCCAAACAATTATACATAGAATAATATCGAATATATGCTCTTTTAACCATTTCTTTTTATGAAACTCTATTTTTTCCTTTAGAGTAAATGTACTATTCTCTAATGCAACAATTAAATTTTCTTCTGCTTTTTCTTTATAATCTAAATCATTTATCTTTTCTCCTGAAATTAGTTCATTTATACTAATACTAAATTCTTTACTTAATAATTGCATCATTTCAATATCTGGTAGATAATGCCCATTTTCCCATCTTGAAGTTGTTTTATTAGTTACACCTAATTTTTCTCCTAGTTCTTCTTGTGTTATATTTTTTTTCATTTCTACATTGTGCAATAAATTTTCCTATTTTTACTTGATCCATAATAATTACCTCCTACAATAAGGATAGTATATTTTATATAAAATTTTGTCTTTACCATAGATGTAGAATACAATATAGGATGTTTGTTAATCTCATCTTAATTTTATAACTGCAATCTCTGGTCTATTAAATAGCCTTATACTGATTGGATAATTTCCAAGTCCACTTGATACATATAAATAAGAATTATTTATACTATATAATCCTTTAATATAATTTGTTTCTACATTTAATCCTTTTTGTACTATTTCTGGAAACCATATTCCTCTATTTATTATTGCACCTAAAAATGGAAGTCTAACTTGTCCTCCATGTGTATCTCCACATAATGATAAATCAATTCCAAATTGTTCAAATTCTTCAAAGTTTGAAATATGTGCTAATAAAATGTTGTACTCTTCTTTATTAATTTCAAAAGCATTTTTCAAATCAAAAGTTGCTGAATAGTACTGATTTGTTATACCATATAAATTTATTTTTGTATTTTTATGGCTATTGTTTCTTTTTTATAATCTAGAACATTTACTTCGTTATCTTTTTTAAAATTTTGTATGAATTTTTCATCACAATCATGTTCTCCATTTACAAAAAATATACTTTATATGATTTTGCTAGTTCTTTGAGTAGCTTTAAAGCTATTTGTTTGCCTTTTTCATCTTTTTGCTGTATACATATCTCCTGTTACACAAATAATATCAGGTTTTTTCCTTTTTCTATTTTTTTAATAAGTTCTTTGTTATTTCTTCCAAATGAACTTCCATGCAAATCTGATATTTGAATTATGGTTATTTCATCTACTATTTTTTTTCACTTTCTATTATTTCATAATTAGTTTTAATTGTAAATGTATTAAAATACCATATTATCAAACCTGCACATATTATTATTATTATTAAAATAATAAATTTTTTTCTTTTTTCATTTTTACCTCATTTACTTAATTCTATATAAAACTCAATAAATTCATTGTCATTTTTAGCATAAATTTTTCCATTATGTAGTTCAATAATTTGCTTTGTAATTGCAAGTCCTAATCCTGCTCCCCCTGTGCTAGATGTTCTTGATTCATCTGCTCTATAGAATTTATCAAAATATTTTTTTCCAATTTGTATTCTGAATTTTATCTCCTTTATTTTTAAATACAATTTCTATTTTATCTTCATATTCTTTTATATCTATTTTTTTATAGTTGTATTTAGATAACTATAATTAATAGCATTCTTTAATAAATTTCCAAATGCTCTTGCTAACTTATCTCCATCTCCCATAAATTGAATAGCTTTCGGCTTATTTAAAAATACATTCTAACTTTTTTTTCTTGTAACATTGGATAAGATTCTTCTACAAGCTGTTCTAACAAAAATACCAAATCTATATTTTGTTTAGTAATAGGCATTGATTGTAAATTATATCTTGTAATATCAAAAAATTGATTTGTAAGTTCTTCTAATCTTAAAGATTTTTTTAATGCTATATCCATATATTTCTTTTTTGCAAATTTTCAGGTATTTCTTTTTTTTCATCAGTAAGCAAAGTTAAATATCCTATAATTGATGTGAGTGGTGTTTTTAAATCATGTGCCATATACATTATTAAGTCATTCTTTTTTTTGCAATGCTTCTTTTTTGCCTTATTTTGATTTGACACCAAATCAACTCTTATATTGTTCAATTTGCTTTCTAATAGTATTAAATCATTTGATAACTTTACTTCCTTCTCTGGTTCTTTTATTATCTGATCCATAGCTTTTATTATTTCTACCATATTATTACTTGTATTTCTGATAACAAAAAAAGATATAATTGCAAATATTACTAAATATGTAATTCCAAGTAAGATTATCTTATTTGCTATGCACCAATAGTATATATCTCTATTTACACTTGCCAAACTGTCTGCTAGTTCATCATTATACACTCCATCTATTAATACTGAAAATAATATAATCGCACCTAAACTATATAATAATATTTTTATGACAGATTTTCTTGCTATACTATTTTTTTAATTTTATAAATTCCTCATTTTTCAATTTTATATCCAACTCCCCATACTGTTTTTATAAATTTAGGATTTTTTGTATTTTTCTTTTAACTTTTCTCTTATTCTTCTAATATGCACCATTACCGTATTATTATTTTCTAAATATTTTTCTTTCCATACTTTTTCAAATAGTTCTTCAGAACTTACTACATTTCCTCTTTTTTTGTGCTAAATATAATAATATATCAAATTCCATAGGTGTTAATTCAATTTGCGTTTCATATAACCTGCAAATATGCTTATCTTGATCTATTTCTAATCCATTTATATAAATAATATTTTCTTCGCTTTTTTCATTGTATTTTGTATATCTTCTATATGCAGATTTTACTCTTGCAATTAATTCCAATGGGTTAAATGGTTTTGTAATATAGTCATCTGCTCCCCAAAGTTAAGCCTTGTATTTTTTATCTTTATCTTCAATTTTGGCAGTTAGCATTATTACTGGAAAGTTGAGTCCTTTATCTCTTATCATTTTACATATTTTAAATCCATCAACATCTTTTATCATTACATCTAAAATAGCAAAGTCTAATTTTTGACTTTCTATACAATTTATTGCTTCTTTTTTGCATCGTAAAATTTAAAAACATTGTAATTCTCATTTTTTAAATAAACTTCCACTAAATCTGCAATTTCTCTTTCATCATCTAATACTAAAATATTCATTTTTTTCCTCTTTTCTATTTCTTGTATTTTACCATATTTTTTTAATATTTTCTATAACTCTCTTCAAATGTAAGGAAATGTTAAGATTTATTTAATCATTTGTTGAAACTTATTTCTTCGTTCGGTTTTATAATATAAACAGGTTACAAGAAAGAGGAGGAAATCAAATGAAGAAAAAAAAGAATAATAATACTTTTAATAATAATTTTAGGAATATATCTATTTTTTTTAGAACACTCCATTTAACGATATATCTTATAATTTGAATAGATTTATTTCTAAAGTAACTAACACTTCAGAATATAAAACAATCAAACAAGATGTAAATAAAATTATTCTGGCATAGGACAAGAAAAAGTAAAAAATAAAAATGGTTTATTTTACTACATTTACAACTATTGAAAATCATAAAAAAAGACATATATTGAGTATAAACAAAATAGTGATGCTTCTTGGAGTAATAATCAATATTGGGGTGGAACTATGGCTGAAAAAATGGTTGTGGTATTACTGCACTTGCAATTATTTTGAGTGGATATGACCAAAAAATATACTCCTGAAGATCTTAGGCAAAAAATATTATCCTGTGTTAGATTATGACACACTTTCAAAAGAGTTATCTAATACATTTAATATTAAAAATACGGATTTTTTTATTATGATAATGTTCATTTATCTAAAGAAAAGTTACAAGAGCATTTAAAAACTAATAGACCTATTTTAATTTGTTTATGGAATCAGCCACACGATAATCGTTGGACTACTGCATCACATTATATGGTTTTACTGGCAACTGATGATAATGACATGGTATATATTTCTAATCCAAATGGTGGAAAAAAATGATAGCAAAAGTTCAGGTTGGTATAAATTTAAAAGAAATAACTCCTTATATCGCAAAAAGCTTTATATATAGAAAGTTATAATTAAAAGACAGCAAAAAGCTGTCTTTATTCGTATTTTTCATAATTATAATAATTTATTTTTTTCTCTATAAAAAATCACCAAATTGTAATTTTTTGTTATGCTTCTATGCCCACATATATAATTGACAAATTTTAAATGCTAATAGAATATTAAATACAAAAATAGTTAAAACATAAATAACCTTAACTTTTTTATTTTCAATCTTTTTTGATAAAAATAGACCGAAGACAGTAAAAAGCAAATGCAAATATATTATATACAATTAATCTTAAATCATTTGCATTAAAATCTATGTTAAACATATTAGTTTGAGCTGATGGCACGCAACCACATCCAAATATTTCAACAAAAATTTTTTTGGTCTAATATGTTATAAATAGGTGTAAAGAAAAGCATAAGTAAGTATGGTAATGATAATATAGCCTTTTTATTCTTTAAATATATAATTAGTATCCATAATGCTAATATAATTACTAATATAATATCCCAAATAATATTTTATTCCCTCCAAAACATAAATTACTATTTTTCTAACTAATTACTAAATTGTAATTTTTCGCTCTAATTATTCTTATACATAAAGCATTCTTTATCGTGAGAGTAAATAATTCCTATCGCTTGTAAATAAGAATATATAATTGTACTTCCCACAAATTTCATTCCTCTTTTTTTTGTAAATCTTTTGACAAATCATCTGATAATTGATTTGTCGTTTTATCTATTTCATAAATAATTACATCATTGGTAAAAGTCTTTAAATAGTTATGGAATGTACCATATTCATTCTGTATTTTTTTAAATATTCTAGAATTATTTATACTAGCATTTATTTTTAATCTATTTCTTATTATTTTTTCATTTTTTAATAATTCATGAATTTTTTTTTTCATCATTGTAATTACATATCTTCTCTATATCAAAATTATCATATGCTTTTCTAAAATCTTCTCTTTTATTTAATATACATTCCCAAGAAAGGCCTGCCTGAAAAGACTCTAATATTAACATTTCAAATAAATATTTATCATCAAAATTTGGTTTACACCATTCATTGTCATGATATTCTATATATTTTTCATTTTTTAAATTACACCATTTGCACCTTATCATAATGCAGTACCTCGTTTTGGAACATGGTATTTGCTTATATCGTTTCCTTCTAGTTTTAATAATTCTATTTTATTTTTTATTCCTCCACCATATCCTGTCAGACTTCCATTTATTCCAACTACTCTATGGCAAGGAATTATAATGCAAATAGGATTCCAACCAACTGCTCCACCAACTGCTTGTGATGACATTATTTTTATTCCTCTTTTTTCAGCAATTATTTTTGATATATCTTTGTATGTTACCACCTCTCCATATTCAATAGAGTTCATTATATCTGTTACTTCTTGTCTAAACGGTGTTAAGTTTTTTTTTTTTATTTTATATTTCGGTGTAAAATTAGGATTTTTACCACTAAAATAAATATCTAGCCATTTACTTGTTTCTTTAAATATTTCTAAATCTTTTTTTCCTCGCAGTTTATTATATGTTTAAAAGAATCTCTTGAATCTTCAAACCATAAACCTGTTAAATATTCTCCATCACTATTCATAATCATATTTGAAAAGTTTTCTGGAGTTTGATACATATATTTATAAGTCATTTTATATTTCTCCAATCATCTCTGCAAATTACTATTTATTTAACAACCTACTAATCGAAATTATTTATATGATCTTAAAACTTGAAATTGGTATGAATCATTTTTTTTCTATATATCCGATAGAAATACCTTTTCCATTATTTGCTGTTTCTCCAGATGTAGATTTAACTTTTGCTTCTTGTAATAATGAATCGATCTCATTATCGGTAATATTACTATTATTCGCTTTAATTAAATGTTTAATATATGAAATGGCATCTGATTCATATTTGCTAGTTTTATCCACATATAAAAGCGTATAATCTCTACAATTTCAGTTGATTTATCTCCAGTATATTTTTCTGGAACAACTACTAAATAAATACCATCAATTAATCCATACCAATACTGATTATTATCTTCAGTCAAATAATCAGTTGATGCTGGATTTAGTGAACTACTATCAACTATTTCCGTATTGAATTTTGCTACTAAAACATCAACAGTTTCCTTTTCAACCCATCCATATTTTTTTTCTTGTGTCTCTTGTAATTTTTGTCTCTGATTCTCTAAATCCTTATTTAAGTATAATTTAACACCTAAAGAAATTACTATTGCTAATATAATCATTATCAAACATATTATTATAATTTTTTTTTTATTTTTCATATTTCTATTTCTCCTTATTTTTATAATAGACTAATAAACTTTTTACTATATTTACTAATATCTTTTTTATCCTTAATTTATTACAAAATGTATATTAATTTTTTTAGACATTATCTCATATTTTATGTACTAATAGTAAATATCATCTAATATCTCTCTTAATTTTCTATAATCCTCTTTTTGTTACCCCCATAGGAAGTTTTTTTTCTTCATTTTCATAATATTCAGCCACATCAACTCGTAGGCATTCAAATTCATATTCGGTATACAAATCGTTTTTTTAACTGTATACCTAATCTTTTTAGAATATTGAGTGCCCATATATTTTTGGACTCATTAAAAACTGAATACACATTTATTTTTGGGATATTATAATAGTCTTTCTTCATATCCAATAACCTCTTTATTTAAAATTATTAAATAGAATTATATGTTATATATCATATACTATTTATGAATTTTTTTTCAACCTCTATACACTTTTAAATGTAAGTTTGCGTGAATTATATTCTTGTCCTTCTTTTTAAGATATTACAGAATCTGTCGAAAAAGTTTTCTCTATGAAATTTGATCTCCATATCTTGCACTAAAATCATTCTTTTAGGGTATACTTCCTCATATATATCATTCATTTTATCAAGTAGCCTATCATTATCAAAAGCTGTATCTATTGCATATGGCATTAAATTTTCTGTTTCTACACAAGCATATCCAAACATTATGCCTTGATCTCCTGCACCTCCATCATCTACACCTATTGCAATATCGTTACTTTGTTTTGTTATATTTACATTAATTTTACAAGTTTTATAATCCATATTGATTTAGCACTATCATAACCTACATTCTTCAATACTTCTCTTGTTATACTTTCTATATCTATTGTAGCATTTGTTGTTATTTGACCAGCAATATTAACTTGTCCATTTGATATAAATGTCTCAACAGCTACTCTTGATTCACTATCTTGTTCTAAACAAGCATCTAAAATACTATCAGAAATTAAATCGCATACTTTATCTGGATGCCCTTCTGTTACACTTTCTGATGTTAAAAAATATCTTTTATAATTCATTTAAATCTTCCTTCTTTTTTGCACCACAATCGATTTTGTGGCTTCTAAAAACACTAGTATGGGATATTATCCCAATTAAATTTCTTTCATTCTGTATTTTTTTACTTCTTTTGTATAAATCATAAATACTTTTTTTCTTTACTAAATTTTGTAAGATATTTAAAAAAAGATAATAACTCTTGTATTATCTTCTGCTTATATTTAGTTCCTATATCTGAATATTCCAAATATTCATTATCTACATAGATAGATGCAATGCCATCTATCAAAATGCTATATAAAACCTTTTTCTCATAAATACTAAACTCATCAAATTCTTTGATTGCAGTTTTTGTATTATAATTAATAAATAATAATAACAATGAAGATATACTTTTTTACAACTTCTTTATCAACAACTTCAAAATCATGTAAATAAATCAAATTATCTGCTAATATATTTACTAGTATTATTTTTTGCATCTTCAGACATTTTATTATAATAATTTTTTATTTTTATATTTTCCATCTTTCCTCCTTATATATTTCAAAAAAAAACAAAGTACATCAAATGCACTTTGCTCTTTAGAAAGAAACAGTTTTTTTTAATATTTTTTGACCTAGCCACCACATACCACCTTGTGATTTAAGACCTTTATTTTTTTTTTAATTTTTTACTATTTTTTATAAATTTTTATTATTTTTTCAAAAACTTTATTTTTAAAAAAGTGAGTGTTATCAACGCTTTCATAGATTACTTAAGACATAGCAACGAAACACATTCAACGTGTGATGTATATGGAAACATATCTACTGGTTGTATTTCTTTTTATAATATAGTCGTTTTCTAGCTTCTGCAAATCTCTTACCATTGTTGCTGGATTACAGCTTATATATATTATCTGCTCTGGTTTTGTTTTATTTAATATTTCTATTGTTTTATTGTCTAATCCTTTTCTTGGTGGATCTACAAATACAACATCTGGTTTAATCTTTTCCGTATTTATCAATTCCGGTAATATCTTTTCTACATCTCCCGAATAAAATTTTATATTTTCTATTTGGTTTATTTTTGCATTTTCTTTTTGCGTCTTCTATTGCTTTTGTTCTACTATTTCAATTCCATATATCTTTTTTGAAATATTTTGCCACAAAAATTCCAATTGTGCCTATTCCACAATATAAATCTAGTGCCACTTTATCTTTTAGATTTTCTTTATCTTTTATAATGCTATTTATGGCCGTATTATATAATATTTCTGTTTGGCTTGGATTTATTTGATAAAATGATTGTGGTGAAATTTTAAATTTGTAATTTCCTAATTTGTCAAAGATATATCCGCTTCCATATAAAATTATATTTTTCTTTTCCTAATATTACATTTGTATTTTTATTATTAATGTTTTTAATAACTGTTTTTACCTCTGGAAATTTGTTAATTATATTATTTACTAATTCATCTTCCCTTTCAATTTTCTTTTCGTTTGTCACAACTACACACATTACTTCATTAGTTCTAATTCCTATTTTTATAACAATGTGCCTTATTTTTTTCCTGTCTGATTTTCTTCATTATATGGTGGTATATTGTATTGCTTAACAAGTTCAAAAATATATTTTGCAATTTCTTCTGCTTTTCATTTTGAATCATGCATTTACTTACTGGAATAATTTCATGAGTTCTTTTGGCAAAAACTCCCATTACTATTTCTTTGTTTTTGTCTAATCCAACAGGATATTGAAGTTTATTTCTATAGTAATATGGTTGTACCATTCCTATTGTTTCGTTAACTCTTATTGGCGTTTTTTTTGTACTTTTTACTAATTAAATTTTGAACTGTTTGTTGTTTCATTTTTAGTGTATATTGATATTCTATATGTCTTAAGTTGCATCCTCCACATCTTTTTATATGTTGAACAATCTGGTTCTACTCTTTTTTCTGATCTTTCTATTATTTCTAATATTTTTCCATATGCATATGTTGTATGAACTTTTACAATTAATATCTTACATTTTTTCTCCTTTTATTGCTGTTGGAACAAATACTGTAAAATCGTTTATTTTTGCAATTCCTTCTCCTTCATACCCATTGTCAATTATATCAACTATATATTCTTTGTTCTTTTTCTATTATCTCATTTTTTCCATATTTAGTCTTATTCCTTTCTTAAGGCACATTTTATATTTTTTTTATTCCATGTCTGTATTGTAATATTTATTTCTACAATATTTTTTTTGCAAGTCCTCCTGTACTAGTTTCTCTATAGTGACTTCTTAAATCCTTTCCAGTCTCGTACATTGTTTCTGTAATTAAGTCAAAAGATATTTTTTTTGATTTTCATCTAGCAACATAGATATGTTACTCGCATCTATTGCTCTTATTGCAGCTACAGCATTTCTTTCTATACAAGGTATTTGAACATATCCATATATTGGATCACAAGTTAATCCAAGATGGTGTTCCATTGCAATTTCTGCTGCATGTTCTATTTTATATATATCTAATTTTCTTAATTGACTACAAGCTGCTGCTGCCATTGAACATGCTGTTCCTATTTCAGCTTGGCATCCACATTCTGCTCCACTTATAGAAGCATTTTGTTTTAACAATATTACCTATTATACCTGCTGTAGCCAATGCATTGATTATCTCTTCATCTGTGTATTTATCTTCTTTTTTTGTAGATAATATAAGGTTGCTGGCAATACACCACATGAACCACATGTTGGAGCAGTTACAATTTCTCCACCAGAAGCATTTGTCTCACTAACAGCATATGCATATGCTGTTAGCAATCTTGTCCTCTTAACTTCTGTTGGTTCATTTTCTATTTTATTGTTGTATATGCTTTTAGCTCTTTTACTAAGTTGTAGCTTACCTGGTATAATTCCCTCTGCATTTAATCCAAAGCATATACTTTCTTTCATTGCCTCCCATATTTCTCCTAAAAAGTTTTTTTTTATTTCTTCTCCTTCAGTTTCATATACATAGTCATATATTTGTTTATTATTTTGCTCACAATACTGTTTTATTTCGTTAAATGTATTTAATTTATATATTTCTTCTGGTTCTTGGCTCTCTTTTCCTACTATTCTTATTGCTGCTCCTCCACCTATAGAGTATACCATCCATCTTCCAAGTTCCTGTTGGTCTTTATATGCTATTAAAACCATAGTATTAGGATGCACATCACATTTTGTCTTTTTATCAAATACTATTTTAGTCTCTATTGGTTTTAATGTTTGTTCAATTATGTAGTCTGTTAAGTGTCCTTTCCCTGTCAAAGCTAATGAACCATATAAAATAACTTCAAAAAAAAATCCGCCTCTTTATATGATTTTTTTAAACATTTCCGCTGCTTTTTTTTAGGTCCCATTGTGTGTGAACTTGATGGCCCATTTCCTTTTTTATAAAATTCCATTAATGATTTCATTATATAATTCATCTCCTGCCAAAGTAATACTTGATATTGTTTTTTCTTATCGATAAACAACTACGTAAATAGTAAAAACTCACATCTGTACTTTGCAAGGTAGATGCGAGCTTTTCTCAATATATCTGACAAAACCACGTTTGTGGATTTGTCATTTCCTATATTTATTATTACTAAAATAACATCATAAAATCAATACTATTTTAATAAAAATTGTGACCTCCCCATTTTGACACCTGATTAATAAAAAAGCATTGAATAAAGCCTAAAATATAGGCTAAAATTTTTGTCAACTTTTTTCTTGTTTAAAAAGTAGAATTTATCCTAGAGAAATTATCATTACTAAAAAAAGCAAGATATCAAAAAAATTCTAGCAAATACAAAAAAAATAATTGTATAACGCAACAAAAAAATATTTAATATAAAAACTCTAAACTTATTGTTGTTCAATAGGTTTAGAGCTTTTTATTCTCTTCCAAGTGTCAAAGTCAGGTTATAGCAAATAGTTTTCCTAAACACAAGAATTATAGTATATTTTTTAAGCTTTTTTTTTGATTCTGCATATTATGTATTGAAAGGATGGTGTTTTTATTTGAAAAAATATAAACTAGCTGTTGTTGGTGCTACTGGCGTTGTTGGTCGCACTGTATTAAAAGTTTTACAAGAGAAAAATTTACCAATTTCAGAGTATGTTTTTTTTGCTTCTTCTAAATCTGCTGGCAAAACTATTCATTTTATGGAAAAAAATTATACAATAAAAAGAATTAACTGAAAATTCTTTTTGATGACAAATTTGACTTCGCAGTTTTTTTTTCTGCGGGAGGCGACACTTCTAAAAAAAAAATATGCTCCTATCGCTGTATCTAATGGTTGTATTGTTGTTGACAATAGTAGTGCTTTTAGAATGGATCCTACTGTTCCATTAGTTGTGCCAGAAGTTAATCCTGATGATATAAAAAAGCATAATGGCATTATCGCTAATCCAAATTGTTCTACAATTCAAGCAGTACCTGTACTAAAACCTTTAGATGACGTTTATAACATAAATCGAATTATATATTCTACTTATCAAGCTGTTTCTGGAGCTGGGCAAAAAGGTATTAATGATTTAGAAAATGGAATTATGAATTACACACATTATAACTCTTTGGAAGTTGAACTTGAAAAATTTTTCCACATCCTATTTTTAATAACTGTCTACCTCATATTGATGTATTTTTATCTAATGGTTATACCAAAGAAGAAGAGAAAATGATAAATGAAACTAGAAAAAATTTTAAATAAACCTAACTTAAAAATAACTGCTACTGCAGTCAGAGTCCCTGTTTTTAATTCACATAGTGAAGTTATAAATATAGAATTAGATAAAAAATTTGAGCTAAATGATATAATTGAATTATTAAAAAATTCGCCTAATGTTATAGTTCAAAATGAAACAGAAAATAATATATACCCTATTGCTACAAAAGTTTCTGGCTGTGATCAAGTCTTTGTTGGAAGAATTAGAAGAGATTTTAGTGTAGATAATGGTTTAAATTTATGGGTTGTTGCAGATAATATTAGAAAGGGAGCTGCTACTAATGCTATACAAATTGTAGAAAAGCTAATAGAATTTGATAATTAACTCGATTCTTTAAGAATGCCAAAGGATACCTTACCTTTGGCACATCTTTTAACTTTTCTATTGTACCTATTCCATATTTGTGCTATAATTAGTATGTTTGAATAATTAGTCTACTTAATTAATCTTTCAAAATACATATATTTATAAAAAAGGAGGTTTTTATGTTAGAATTAAAAAAATATTTATTTCTTTTAAAGATAATAAACAAATTTTAACTGATGTTAGTTTAAATATAGATAATCAAAAATTTGTAGCTGTTACTGGCCCTAATGGTTCTGGTAAATCTACACTTGCTAAGATTATTATGGGACTTTTTAAACCTGATTCTGGTCAAATTCTTTTTTTTGGTGGACAAGATATTACCAATCTTAGTATTACTGAAAGAGCTAAACTTGGTATAGGGTTTGCCTTTCAACAACCTGTTAAATTTAAAGGGCTTACAGTTAAGGATTTAATTGAAATTGCTGCCGGTAACTCAATTAAGCTTGCTGAGGCTTGTGACTATTTGTCTGATGTTGGATTATGTGCACAAGAATATTTAAATAGAGAAATAAGTGCTTCTCTTTCTGGTGGAGAACTTAAAAGAATTGAGATTGCAATGCTTGCAGCCAAAAAGTCTAAACTTACAATTTTTGACGAACCAGAAGCTGGCATTGATTTATGGAGTTTTAACAATCTTATTAGTGTATTTGAAAAAATGCATCAAAAAAATTAATGGTTCTATTATTGTAATTTCACATCAAGAAAAAAAATATTAAATATTGCAGATGAAATTATATTATTAAATAATGGAAAAATAATTGACAAAGGTCCTAAAGAAAACATGCTTCCTAAATTATTAGATAAAAAGTTTTTGTCGTAAAGCAGATTATTTGGGAGGTGTTCAAAATGGAACTAAATAAATTAGAAAAAAGATTTATTAAGCAAGATTGCAGATATAGAATCAACCCCTATAGGAGCTTATAATATTCGTAAAAAATGGAAAAGGAATTGCCAGAAACACTACTACAAATATAGATATTATAACTAAAACGGACAAGCCGGGGAATTGATATTATTATAAAAAGCAAATACTAAAAATGAAAGTGTTCATATTCCTGTTATTTTGACTGAATCTGGTTTTAACGATGTTGTCTACAATGATTTCTATATCGGTGAAAACGCTGATGTTGTTATTGTTGCAGGATGTGGAATTCATAATAATACTTGCAAAAAACCTCAGAACATGATGGTATTCACACATTTTATTTGGAACCAGGTGCCAAAGTTAAATATATAGAAAAACATTACGGCGAAGGTTCTGGTACAGGTGATAGAATTTTAAATCCCCAAACCATTGTACATTTGAAGGAAAATTCTTCTTTAGAAATGGAAACTGTCCAAATAGAAGGTGTTTCTTCTACCATAAGAGAAACTTCCGGAGATTTAGGAGATAATTCTACTTTGACCATAACAGAAAAAATTATGACAAATGGAAATCAATTTGCTAAAACAGTTTTTAATGTAGATTTAAATGGCAAAGACTCTAGTGTTCACGTTACATCTAGATCTGTTGCTAAGGATAATTCTTCTCAAGAATTCTACTCAAATGTTAATGGTAATTCTAAATGTTTTGGTCATGTTGAATGTGATGCTATTATAATGGATAATGCTAAAATTACCGCTACACCTAAAATAGTAGCAAATCATATAGATGCTAGCCTAATACATGAAGCGGCAATTGGAAAAATTGCAGGAGAGCAGTTAATAAAATTGATGACTCTTGGTCTTACTGAAAAAGAAGCAGAAGAGCAAATAATTAGTGGTTTCTTAAAATAAATATATTTAATACTCAAAAAGTACAAACCTTTTTGGGTATTTTTTTTTAATCTTTTCATATTATATACTATAAATTTTTTAGGAGAATTATTGATATGAAAAAAATTATATTTAAAGGCTGTGGAACAGCAATTGCAACCCCTTTTACTGAAGACGGAATAAACTTTAAAGAATTTGAAAAATTAATTGAATATCAAATTAGCGAAGGTATTGACTCTATCATAGTTTGTGGTACCACTGGCGAATCTTCTACTATGACTTTAGATGAAAAAAAAAAGACGCTTATTAAGTTTGCTATTGAAGCAATTGATAATAGAGTACCCATAATAATTGGAACTGGTAGTAACAATACTGCTTCTTCTATTGAGTTATCTCAGTATGCTGAAAGTGCTGGTGCTGATGGCTTGTTATTGGTTACTCCTTATTATAATAAAACTACACAAGAGGGCTTAATAAAAACATTATACAGCTATTGCTAATAATACCAATTTGCCTATTATTTTTTATACAATGTTCCTAGCAGAACAGGCTTAAACATATTACCTGAAACATGTTTAGAATTATCAAAGGTAGAAAATATTGTTGCTATTAAAGATGCTAGTGGCAATATCTCTCAAACCGCTCAAATTGCAACATTATGTGGAGATAATTTGTTTATTTATTCGGGAAATGATGATCAAACTTTGCCTATTTTGTCTTTAGGAGGAATAGGTCTTATCTCTGTTCTCTCTAATATTGCTCCTAAATTTACTTGCAATATGGTTCACGACTTCCTTAATGGTAATATAGATAAGGCTACCTCTGCTCAATTAAGAAGTATTGACTTAATAAATAGTCTATTTTGTGAAGTAAATCCTATTCCTGTTAAGGCTGCTCTAAACATGATTGGATATAATTTTGGTAGCCCAAGACTTCCATTGATAGATATATCTGAAAAAGGAAAGCAACGTTTAAAAAAAATCTCTAGAAAATTTTAATTTGTTATAACCATTTATACATATCTATGTTATAATATAATAAATAGTCGTTTTAAGGAGCATATAAATGTATACAAGAGATAATAATACATGTGAAGAATTTGAAAATGTAATAAAAGATTTAACTATAAATCCAACTGTCCAAAAAATGAAGGAATTTAGGCAACACTACAATACATCTTGCTATGAACATTGTTTAAATGTTGCTTTCTATAGCTATTTAATAGCAAAAAAGTTAAATCTGGATTATAAAAGCTATTGCACGTGGGGCAATGTTACACGACTTGTTTTTGTACGATTGGAGACACAGTAAAAAAAGCATTAAAACTAAAAAAAAATTTCATGCCTTTTATACATCCAGAAATCGCATTAAAAAATTCTTTAAAATTATTTAATCTAAATGAAAAAGAAAAAGATATAATTGTAAAAACATATGTGGCCAGTAACAATAAAATTTCCAAAGTATCCAGAAAGTTATATTGTTACTCTCACAGATAAATATAGCACAATAGCAGAAAGTTTGCATTATTATACAGATATATTACATACAAAAAAACTTTATAAATATGCTTTATATATTTTTAAGCTTAATTGTATTTAGAGTAATATAAAAGGAGACATTGATGATAAATGTATTAATAAATGGCTGTAATGGTAAAATGGGGCAAGAAATTGCAACATTAATTCATAGTAGCCATTCTTTTTTGTTTTAATAGGTGGAATTGCTAAAACTATTTCCAACTCCAATTTTTTTGTGATGTTTTTACACATTATAGTCAAATCCCCTCAAGGCCAGATGTAGTAATTGACTTTTCCAGTCCAGCTGGGACATTTAATATTTTAGAATACTGCCAAAAACATAAAGTGCCTTTGGTTATAGCAACTACTGGCTTTACTTCCGAACAAAATAATAAAATCTTTGCCACAAGTAAATATATTCCCATATTCAAGTCAGCTAACATGTCCTATTCAATAGCTGTTGTGTGCAACCTACTTAATAAATTAGTAAACCTTTTTACCTAATAGTGAGATAGAAATTCTGGAAACACATCATAGCCAAAAGTTAGACTCTCCTAGTGGGACAGCTATAATGCTTGCTGATAGTTTAAATAAAGGAAGTAATTATAAATATACATATAACTTTAACAGAAATAACTCTTATAAAAAGAGATTAAACAATGAAATTGGATTTTCTAGTATTCGTGGTGGGAATATTGTAGGTGAACATTCCGTTTTTTTCTTTGGAAATGCTGAAAAACTCGAAATAAAACATACTGCTTATTCAAGAAAAATTTATGCAGAAGGAGCATTAAAAGCTACCGAATTCATTGTAAGTCAAAGACCGGGACGAATTTACACTATGGAAGATTTACTTTAAAGCAATAAAAAATGGTACACTCTTATTAAAAAAGTGTACCATTTTTTAATAAATTACCCCATTGATGTGCTATTGCTGTTTTGTCATTTTTATCATTTTATAAGTTCTACATATATTACATTCTCTGCATATATATACTCTATCTTCAAAAATCAGCTTTACAGTTTTTATAAATTCGTCTTCTGAATCTAATAAATGAATTTCTATTCTTTGCGGTAATAATGTTAAAAGTGTATTTAATGCATAATCATTTTCTGAAAAAATAATATCTGATAAAAACTTAGCATTATAAATTTCTTTACATAGTGGAACAATATTTTTTATTTTCATCTAATATTGTTAATTCTGATTTTCCATATATTAAGTGTAAATTTTTAATATTTGATTTTTTAGAATTAATATACATTCTTAGTAAAGAAATAAATTCATTATATTCTTTTTTCTATTATATATTTATTAACCGCTATATCTACAATGCTATCCAAATATTTAATATACTCTTTAATTCTAAAGTTCACAAATCCTTCCAATATCATGCTTTTATTTTCAATTACATATTGTAGCACTGCTTCATGTATATACTCTTTTTTCCTTACTTATTTGTTCATATTCTGAAGATTCTATAATTTCACAACAATTCTGTATTATTATTTTTTTTCTCATATTCTTCAAAATAAAAATAGTCAAAGTTTATTATTTTTTTTATCATTTTTTTTTCTTTATAAAATTTTAATATTGTATCTGTTATAATACTGCTTAATTTTTTCATCAAAAAAAGATATTTTTTCTCCAATATAATGTACAATTATATTGGAGTATATTTTAAATTTATTTTTAGAATACTTTACCTCTTCAAGTTCTAAATAATCTTAACTTATCCAGTAGATATTCCAATATTGCGTTATTATTTGTTTTTATGCAAAAAGATTTCATTGCAAAATTCTCCTCCCATATTATTTTATATTATCTACTAAATACTTTTTTAGATATACATATTTTATTCAAAAAAATAAATATGCAACTTGTTTTATTTTTCAATTTATTCCTGAAATGCCATGCTTTTAAACTATATACATTTTTATATCCCATATTTTCCAATATTTCTTTTCCTTTTTTTACTTCTTATACCACTTGCACAATACAGTATTATTATTGCTTGCTTATTTTTTATTTCTTTTTCTATACTTCTTTCTAAGTTATATAAACAAATATTTATAGCTTCATTTAAATGTTCTTCTTCATATTCTTGTTTACTTCTTACATCTATTAAATAGCATTCTTTTTCCTTTTTTATGATTTTTTTAGCTGTTTCGTAAGTTATGTCTTTTCCCTCAAATCCTCTATATAATATTCTTTTTTATCTTTTTAAACATCATTTTCACCCCATCGCAAAAAAAAACACTACTAATATATTATATTAGTAGTGTTCTCTTATGTTACTTTTATTTGTTTTCTTCTAATTTTTTTCTCATATTTCATATTTAATACTATTATTGTAATTACATATATTGCCATACCTATTGGTATTATAAATTTATTTATAGGTATTCTTGTTATTGCTATTAACGATGCATATGTTAATCCTATTAGCATTAATACAATTATTGTTGTAAGTAAAGTTTTTTGTTGCTCCTAATTTTTTAAATCTAATCATTTGATATATCACTATCGCAATTGTAGAAATTCAAATGGCAATATATATCTTTTTTATTAAACTTGATAATTTAACTTTTGGATTATGCACTATTTCTATTTCTTCGTCTTTTATTTCTTTTTCATATTTTTCATTTAATTTATTTATTAATTCTGTTTTTTTTCATTTAATTCTTCTTCTGACATTTCTTCTGTTGTTATAGAAATCATATCTTTCAAATAATTCTACTTTTTTGCACTATTGCCTGTTTTCCCTTAAATACTTCCTTAGTAATTTCTTGCATATCCTTGTCTTCTATTTTTTTTTTCCAACATATACGCTAATATTTATATTGCTTTTTTATAAGGTAATCCTACATTAAAACCTTTAAAACATACTATAACTGTTCCTGCAAATATTAGACATATTAATAATATTAAAACTATTTTTTTCATTTTTATAATTCATTCCTTTCTTAAGGTATAAATAATTTATTCTTTTTATAGAATTTACTATTAATGTTTTAGTTAAGATTATATTCCATACTATTGTAATTGCTAGACCCCAGAATATTATCATAGCAAAGCTATAAATTTGTAACCAACTTGTTAAAATTAATATTACTGATAGTATTAATACTGGGATAAGTGCTATTGATATTTTTGTAAATGCTCTATTAAAGTTTGTCTCTAGCTCTGCTTTATCTTCTGATTTACTAATATAATTTAATATATAAACATTAAATGTGTAATTTATTGCTAATGCAACTATTAGTCCCAATATGCCTTCTATTGTAAGAATCACATTTGTGTATCTTATTGCAAGCAACAATACTGCTATATATCCTATATATGCGACTGCAGTTAATAGACCATTTTTCTTATATTTAATTATTAAATACATTAATGCAATTAATATTAGAACTCCAAATATTATTATTGCTAAATTATACATATCTGTTGTAATGTTAGATTTCATATATCTATTTGCTGTAACTTTATACTCTGCAGGCAATGCCCCAGAATTTAGTATTTTTTCTACATATCCAGCTTCTTTTACATATGATTGTAACTCTGCTTGTGTTCTTGTCTCTCCTCCAACAGATAATTGTATTGAACCATTTGTTATTTCTTTTTTTCAAATTGTGTAGAAAGAACCGTAGAACCATCAATTTTATAGTAACTTCTTTGCTTTCTTTTTCGTTTTCTTCACTATTTTCTTCTTTTTTCATCTGTTGTATTTTCTTCATTGTCGTCATTATTTTCTTCTACTTTTTTCTGGTACTTTATATTCATTACTTATATTTTTTAATATTTCTTTTCCTTCTTCATTAAACTCTATGTTTAAATATATGCTTGTCCCATTATCTGTATTAGCATACATTGTTTTTACTTGTTTTATTTTTGAACTATCTAATAAGACGTTTTTATCTGGGTCTTCTATTGTTAAATTTCCTTTTTTGCATAAGCATATTGAATTACAGTATCTGTTGCAGTATCTTCTACCATATTTACAACTATTTTGCCAGTTTCCTCATCTTGTGCAATTGTATATTGTGCAACATTCATTTCTTTTAGTCTTTTTTCAATTATCTTTCTAGCTTTTATAAAATTTTCCTTTGTGTTTACACTTTCTTTTTTCTGTTTCTTCTGTTGTTTCTTCTTTTCCTTGTTCTGTACTTTTTCTTCTGTATCATCAACTACTTCAAATGTTATATACCTATTTCCTTTTAGATCCATTCCCTTAATATATTCAGGTAATAAATTCGCCATTCTACCATTTTTTTGTATAAATAGTCCTCCAAATGACATTAAGCTAATTAATATTATAATTAATATTAATAAAATAATTTTAATTTTTGTTCTAGTTTCATTTCCATTTTCACATTTCTTTTTATAGTAATCTTGTATCATTAATTATTAATTCAAACCATATCTTTAAATATTTAGCAGCATGTTTACTCATCATAGTTCTTTCCATAAATATTTCAAAATAATCTAAAACTGGAGATATTTTTTTGTATCTATTGTTAAATCCAAGGTAACTTTTCTATCTTCTTTATTGATTATAAACTTTGAATCTGTTACGGCATAATTTACTCTGTGGTGTATTCCAAATCTAGATATATTATTATCTGTAACTCTATCTCTATGCACATCTGATTTATCTGCCAATATTATTGCAGCTGATATATCACTTACTGCATTTCCTGTATTTTCATCATGATTACCTATCCGCAGTCATAATTTCTGTTCTATCTTCTATTGGCATTCCCATTTCTTTTTTAATATTTCGTATGCCAATATTGCACCTGAATGCGTGGTCAACCCTATTTATGCAATTTCCTATATCATGCATATACCCTGCTATTCTAGCTAATTCTATTCTATCTTTTTGGATATCCCAATATTTCTAATAAGTCGCCTGCTCTTTGTGCCACAATATTTATATGCCTCTCTGAATGTTCTGTATATCCTAATGCGTCTAATTGCCTTTGTCCACTTTTTATAAGGGCTTCTATCTCCTTGTTGTTTTTCACATCTTGTAGTGTTATCATAGTCTCCTCCTTTATTTTAAGATTTTATATTAAAATCTTAAAAAATATCAACCTATTTTGAAAAAATTTATCAATTATGTTTGTATATTTCCTTTGCCAAGTGTGTATATTAAAAAATATATATTATTGGTAGGAGGTTTTTATGAATAAAAAAAGAGTATGCGAGATTTTAAAAAAGTAGAAAGAAAAGTATGATGTTTTTTATGGTAATCGTCCTGTTTGGATTCAAGAAATTGATGGCAATAATATTGCCAAAGTCGGCTTTGTAGACAAGGTTGAAGAAAGAGATGTATATTTAAAAGATTTATATGAATAATTATTATATTTGTTATTACTGTTGTAAGTTAAGTTGTACAAAATGAAGTGAACCTCATCAGTTCACTTCAAAATCGTTTTTAATATTTTTGATTGTATTTTTTTATTTTAATGTTTCTATTGCTTTCTGTAATTGTGTATCTTTTTCTTCTGGAATAGTTGTTTTTTTATTCTTGTATTCTTCTAGCACGTCAACTTTTATGTTTGGTTCTATTCCGACTTTATTTATTTTGTAATACTTTGGTGTATAATATTCATTAGTTGTTATTTTCAAACCACTTCCATCAGCCAAAGTGTGTATAGTTTGAATTACACCTTTTCCATAAGTTATTGTTCCAATAATTGTAGCTTTTTCATTATCCTTTAACGCTCCAGTCATTATTTCAGAGGCACTTGCTGAATATTCATTTGTTAAAACTACTATTGGCATATTTATTATGGGATCTTTATCGTTCTTTGTTATTTTTTCATTTTCATTTTTGTCTTTTGTTATTAATAAAGTGTCTCCCTTATCTGTAATCAATTTCAATATGTTAATTGCCTCATCAACTATGCCTCCACCATTATTTCTTATATCAATTATTAACTTTTCAATGCCTTGTTTTTTTAATTCTTTATATTTTTTGTGTGAATTCATCAGCACAGCCACCATCAAAATCAGATATATAAATATATCCTATATTATCTTTTAATACTTTTTGTATTTATATGACTTATTAATATTTTCTTTCTTTCAACCTCTATTTCAAAAGTCTCTTTTTCTCCTCTTTTTTATTTCTAATTTAACTTTAGTTCCTGCTTTTCCTTTTTATTTTGTTAGAAACTTCTGTTATTGTATCTAATGTATAACCCTCTCCATCCACTTTTGTAAATAATATCTCCTGCTAATATGCCAGCTTGCTCTGCTGGTGAATTTTCCATAGGTTTTAATACTACTATGGTTTGCTTTTCTTTGTCAACCAACATATATATTCCAATTCCAACATAATTGCCATTTGTTGTATCCATAAGCTTTTTCCATTTCTTCTTTTGTATAATATTCTGTGTATGGATCACCTAAAGCTTCAACATATCCTTTTTAGTGCTCCTTCTACTAATGTTTCGTCATCAATTTCGCCTAAGTATCTTTTTTCCAATACTTTTCTAAAACTTGCCAAAGTTTCATCAAGACCTGTTACTTCTCCGTCTGTTATTTTTACATATTTAATCCCATTTTTAGCTATCGCTTTATAAACTGTAACACTTGTTATCAAAAATGTAATTATTACAGTTATTACAACTAACATTAACGATATATAAATTTTTTCTTCTCTTTCTTCTTTCATTAAGTTTTTTTTTCCTCCCAAAACTGTTTTTTTTTTATTATTATACTCTTTACAAAAATTTATAGAAGTCAAATATTGCTCAATTGGCCTAAGTAATTACGTTGGTTCATTTACATACAAAAGTGGATTTACTGTATAGCCATTTATTCTAACTTCAAAGTGAAGATGTGGTCCAGTTGAATTGCCTGTAGAACCTACTTCCATAATCAAATCTCCCTGTTTTACTTGTTTGTGCAATGTTGTTAATATTGCTTGACCATGTCCATAAAGAGTAGATACACCATCGCCATGGTTTATTATAACACAATTTCCATATCCACCAAGCCATCCGGCATATGAAACATATCCATCCATTGCTGCCACAACAGGGGTACCAAAGTATGCATTACCTATATCAATTCCAGAATGATAGTGTACAATTCCAGAAATTGGATGTTCTCTTTGTTCATAGTAAGAAGTAATAGCCGTTCCTTCTTTTTGCTACTGGCCATATCATGTTTCCACCAGTATATTGAATTGGTAAAAATTCTTCTCCTGATGCTTGTGAAGCTATTAAACTTTGTATTCTATAAACTTCTTTTTTTATATTCTGTTATTTCTTTTTGTAATTCTTTTTTCTGCTTTTTTGTTAGTTTACTTGCTTGAGCTTTTTGTAATATTTTTTTATTGGTCAGTATTGTTGTCGTTTGCTCTTTTTTGCCTTTACTGTTCTTATTTCTTTTTTGCTGTTTTTCCAATTTTGTTTTTTGTTTCTTCTAATTCATTTTTTTTTCTCGTTCTATTTGTTCTATATATAAATTATCATATTCCACTATTTGTCTCATTAAAAAATATGAAGAAATAAATTCTGTTAAACTTTTTGATGAAAGCAATACATCTAAATATGTTACATCTCCAGCTTTATACATTTCCACTAATCTATCTCTTAAGATTTCCTCTCTTGTTTCACAGTCTTCTTGAGCTATTTCTATTTTATCTATGGCATTATCTATTGATTTTTTTGCAATTTGCTTATCTGTGCTTCATACTTTGTTAAGTTTGTTTCATATTGCCCAATATTTCATCTTCTAGCTTTTTGTATTTCTAAGAGCGCGGTTGTTAATTCTTCTTTTACATATTCTAATTGTTTATTTTTTTTGGTTTAATCTTTCAGAAACTTCTTTTTTTTGTTTATCTAAGTCTACCATGTTTATGGCAATACTTTTACCTATTAACATCATGCATAACATCAAAATACTTATTATTAAAAGTATTCTTTTCAAAGTTTCTTTCATCTCTCTCCTCCGTTCTTTTTTATTTTTAGTAATTTCTTCGAAGTGCAGGCGATTAAAATCGCCCCTACATTTTCATAGATTACTTTTTACACTATCTTTTTATTTAGTGGCTATATTTTGGTTGTTACAATCCACTATATAATGTAATTGGGTCAGTGGTTTTTTACTGACCCTATTATTATTATATCATTTTTTTATACAAAATCCAATGGATTTTTAACTTCTGCATTATAAAAAGAAATTCCATGCATCCGCCCTTCCTGAGCTTAGATACCTTACTTCAAAGTGCAAATGCGGTCCTGTTGAACCACCAGTATTTCCAGAAAGTGCTATTCTTTCCCCTCTTGCAACTCTTTGCCCCACACTAACTAATTGCTCATTCAAGTGACCATATAACGTTATATATCCATTTCCATGATTTATTGCTATATAATATCCATAACCACCTGTATCATATGTACAAATTATAACTTCTCCTGCTTCTGCTGCTATTACTGGTGTATACTCATCTGCACCAATATCTATGCCTTTGTGCATTCTTCCCCAGCGCCATCCTACATAAGAGGTTATATAATACTCTCCTGGAATAGGCCATTCCATTTGTCCACCACTATATGTTGACTCGTAATTACTATTTTCAAATGCCTTTGCTAATTCTTCTTCCATTTTGTCTATTGAATTTTGATATTCTTCTATTTTATCTTTTAATGATTTTTCCTCTGCTGATAAATTATCTGCCTTCTCTTGTCTTGTTGCTCTTTTTGCTTTTTAATTCATTATTTTTATCTTCTATTTCCCTTTTAGCAGTATCTATTTCTTTTTCTCGTTTTCCATTTTTTGTTTTGTAGATTGAATTTTATTTTCTTGTTCTTCTATTGTTTCTAGTAACTTGTTGTCCGCTTCTGCCAATTGTTGTACCATATAATAATTTGATATTAGGCTTGTTATGTCTTCTGAAGATAATAACACGTCTAAATATGTAGTATTCCCCTGCCATATATATAGCTACCAATCTGTCTTCTAACAGTTTCTCTTTTTCCGCATGTTCTTTTTTGTAGATTTTCTATCTCTATTTCGCTATTTTTTATAGATGCATTAAGTTCTTCTATTTTTTCCTTCTAACTGTCCTATTTCCTTTTCATATTCTGATATTTCAGCATCTAATTCACAAATTGCATCTAATTCTATTGATAATTCTTCTTTAATATCTGTATGCTTTTTCCTCTGTTTCTTTTTTTTTTTTGCTGTTTCAATTCATCTATAGTATTTGCAAAAATACACACATACCAAAACTTTGTATTATTGCAATTATTAATACTACAGCAATTATTCTTTTTTTCATATATTTTCCATTCCTTTTATTATATATATTCACATTTTTATACATAATCCATAGGGTTTTTAGGCACTCCATTTATTATTACCTCAAAATGTACATGTGCTCCTGTTGAAGAACCTGTAGAACCCATTTCTGCAATTGCTTGTCCTCTTTTTACATGTTGTCCTATGCTTACATTTATTGCTTGGCAATGAGCATATAAGGTTGTTAGTCCATCACTGTGATTTATTTGGACATAGTTTCCATATCCTCCGCCACATCCACATGACCAGCTCTTTCCATAATTATGTGTACAACCTCTATTGGTATCTACCACAACGCCATCTTCTGCCGCAACTATTGTAGCTCCATAGTCTCCACCTATGTCCACACCTTTGTGACCTATATATGTTCCCCCATATTGGATGCCATCTATATCCAAATGGTGAAGTTATCCAATCTTTTCCATATCCAGTAAGTGGCCATCTTAATTGCCCCGAATATACATCTCCATCTGTTCTTGAACCAGAATCATATATCTTTTGTAATTCTGCCTCCATGTCATCTATTTCCTTTTTGTATTTTCTTTTGATCAGAATTAAGATTATCGACTTTAGTTTGCTTTTTTTTCTTGTTTGCTTGCCTTTAATGCATTATTTTTGTTATCAATTTCTGTTTTGGCAGTATTCACTTCATTTTTTTCGTTTTCAAATTTTGTCTTTGCTTCCTGCATAGTTTTTTCTTGATTTTCTATTGAAGTTAATAATTCATTATCTGCTTGTGCTAATTGTTGTACTAAATAGTAGTTAGATATTAAACTAGTTAAATCCTCTGATGCTAATAAAACATCTAAATATGTAGTTTCTCCTGCCATATATATAGCAACCAATCTATCTTTTAATAATTTTTTCCTTTTTCCTCATACTCTTTTTTGTAGCTTTTCTATTTGTTCCTGTTTTATCTTTTATTGAAATTTCTAATCTGTTTATTTTATATTTTAACTCTTTTTATATCTTCTTCATATTGACTTATTTTGGCTGTTAAATCTTGTATTTCCTGTAGAGCTTCATCTTTTTTTTCTTTTTTTATTTGCTCTATTTCGTTTTCCTTCTGTCCAATTCCCTCTTTTAGTTCTCCTTCTCTACTTGCAAATGAAACTCCACAGAAAAGCGTTGTAATTATTAAAATTAAAATAATACATAACATTTTTCTTTTTTTCATAAATAGATTATACCTCCAAATATTTTTTTCATCGATATAGCACTACCAATTGTTCCAATTCCTATTCCTAGTACTAAATATACTATAATTAATAAATTAAACATATCTGAAAATGTTAATAAGTTCAAGCTAACGCGCACACCTGCTAATGATGTAATTATTTTTTTCTGCAACAGAATTATATGTAATCCCTAAAATTAATACTGTTATAAACGATGAAATAATGCCAATTAAAATTACCTTCTACCATAAATGGCCATCTAATAAATCCATTTGTTGCTCCCACATATTTCATTATAGATATTTCCTTTTCTTCTTGCATGTACCGTTAATTTTATTGTATTCGAAATTATAAATATAGATACAAATATTAATATTACTAATATTACACCAGAAATAGTTTTTACTCCATTTGCTATCTTAATTAATGCACTTATTGTGTCATCACTTGTTTGTATCTCTAATACATTCTCGAATTTATTGATCTCTTCTCGAACATCTTTACTTTTCTCTAAGTTTGTAAGAGTAACAACATAAGATGCTGGAAACGGATTATCTTCTTCATATGATTTAACCAAGCCTGGCGTTTTCTTAAACACAGATTTCATTTGGTTTAAAGCCTCTTCTTTAGATTTATATGTTACATTATTCACATATTCTATACCTCTTATTTTGGCTTCTAAATCCTTTTCTTCTTCTTGGGTTGCATTTTTATTTATAAATACTTGCATACCTTTTGTTGTGCTTCTATTTCGTTTATAACATGATTAACATTTTCTCCTATTACAAAAAAAAAATATACCAAACACAAACATTGTTGCAAACATAATTATTAATGATGCCATTGTGGATTTTTTGTTCTTAAAAAGTTTCTAAACCCCTTCTCCTATTAAATACCCTAGTACACTATATTTCACTATTATAACCACCTTTTTTATCATCTCTTATGATGTTACCCTCTTCTATTTGGATAACTCTTTTCTTCATTCTATCTACTATATCTTTAGCATGCGTTGCTACTACAACTGTTGTTCCTCTTGCGTTTATATCATTTAAAAAGAGTCATAATATCCCAAGCAGTTTCTGGGTCTAGATTTCCTGTTGGTTCGTCTGCTATTAGCATTGATGGATTATTAACCAAAGCTCTTGCTAAAGCTACTCTTTGTTGTTCTCCTCCTGAAAGTTCATTTGGATAAACCTTTGCTTTATGACTTAGTCCTACTAATGATAACACCATCGGTACTTGTCTTCTTATATGTTTTGGTGTTGCTCTAACTATGTACATTGCATAGGCAACATTATCATATACTGTTTTATCTGGTAATAGCCTAAAGTCTTGAAAAACCACTCCCATGCTTCTTCTTAAGTATGGAACCCTACTCGGTTTTAAGAAGGTTGTGTCTCTTCCATTTATTATAATATTACCCTTAGTTGGTTCTTCTTCTTTAAGTATTAACTTAATAAGTGTTGATTTGCCAGAGCCCGAACTTCCTACTAAGAAAGCGAACTCCCCCTTGTCTATTACAAAATTTGCATTATGAACTGCTTCTGTTCCTGTATCATATGTTTTGCTAACATTTCTAAATTCAATCATGTGTATCTCCTTAACGTTTTATACATTTTGTTTTTATTCGTAATTATCATAACAATAAAATCCTTTATTTGCAATAGTTTTTTTATAAAAAAATGTACTTTTTAGGTATTTATTACTATTTATAGCCTTTTTTTCTCTATTTTATATACTTTCATAAATTTCACAAAAGAAATTCACAAAAAAGTACCAAAATTATTCTGGTACTTTTTGTGTTTTAGTTTTTTTTATCTTTTTAACTATTGATAATGAGTCTATTTCAAAACATCTTATTAGTTCTTCTGCATTTCCAGATTTTCCAAATACATCTTTTATTCCCATTCTAATAATTTTTTTGTTGGATGTTCTTCTGATAATACTTCACATATTGCACTTCCCAACCCGCCTATTACATTGTGATCCTCAATTGTAATTATTTTTTTTTGTCTCTTTTGCGCATTTTATAATTAATTCTTTTGTCTATAGGTTTTATTGTATGTATATCCACTACTCTAATATCAATTCCATCTTCTAGTAATTTTTCTTTTTTGCTTTTAACGCTTCCTGTACGGTAATTCCTGTTGCAAAAAACCGTTGCATCTTTTCCTTCTCCTATTTGCACTCCTCTTCCTATTTCAAATTTATGTTCTTTTTTATATATTTACTTCACTTGGTAGTCTACATAGCCTTAAATATACTGGCCCTTCAAATTTTGATATTTCTTCTACTGCCCATCTTGTTTGTGTATCATCTGATGTGCATATAACTGTCATATTGGGAATAGTCCTCATTAAAGAAATATCTTCTATCATTTGATGAGTTGCTCCATCTTCTCCCACTGTTATTCCTGCATGTGTAGCACATATTTTTACATTTAATTTAGGATAACATATACTATTTCGTATTTGGTCATAACCTCTACCTGCTGCAAACATTGCGAATGTGCTTTGCATATGGTATCTTGCCAAATGTTGACAGTCCTGCAGCAATTCAAACATGTTTTGTTCTGCTATACCCACATCTATAAATCTATCTGGAATTTTTTTTTTTGCAAATATATTTGTCTTTGTAGCTCCTGACAAGTCAGCATCTAGCACTACTATTTTTCTGTTTTTCTCACCTAATTCTGCTAATTTTTCGCCATAGCTTTGACGTGTTGCTATTTTTTCAATTTTTCCTCCACCTTACTCAACTCCTCTTCTCAATTCTTCAATTGCTTTCTCATATTCTTCCTGTTTAGGCGCTTTTCCATGCCATTCTGCTTTGCCCTCCATAAAAGATACACCTTTTCCCTTTATTGTTTTTGCAATTATTATAGTAGGTACTCCTTTAGTTTGCTTTGCCGTGTCAAATGCGTCTATTAAGTTGGGTATATTATGACCATCTACATTTATTACTTTTAATCCAAAATTAGAAAATTTACCTTCTATATTTGTTAGTCCTGCTACCTCCTCTATCTTCCCATCTATTTGCAATCCATTGTTATCTAAGATAATGCATAAATTATCTAATTTGTATTTACTTGCTGTCATTGTTGCTTCCCATATTTGCCCTTCATCTATTTCGCCATCTCCTAATAAACAATAAACTCTACATCCTGCACTATCCATTTTTGAGGCAATTGCCATTCCAACAGCAGCCGATAGTCCTTGCCCTAATGAGCCTGTTGACATATCTACCCCTCTAATGTTTTTCATATCTGGATGTCCTTGCAATTCTCCTCCAAATTTTCTAAAAGTACTTAATTTTTCTTTTGGAAAATACCCCTTTTCTGCTAAAGTGGCATATAACGCTGGACTACAATGCCCCTTCGATAATATAAATCTATCTCTTTCTTGAGCACTTGGTTTATTTTCGTCTATATTCATTTGGTTAAAATATAATACCGTTAATATATCTGTTGCTGATAAAGAACCGCCTTGGTGTCCAGATTGTGCATTATATACCTGTTCTATAATTCCTATCCTTATATTATTTGCTATCTTTTCAAGTTTATTTATATCTTTAATTTTCAGAATTCTTCCTCCTTTTTTATAGCCTTCTACATAGTTCTATTTTTAAGAAAATTTTACTATACTACCTTAATTATTTCAATAGTTATTCTTGTTATTTTTTTGAAATTGTTGTATAATAGTATTGTATTATTTTTATGGGGATGTATTTTGGTTTCGACAGTATTTTAGAAGTAAAAATAGCGAGTAGTGGATTCGCCTGGCCACTATAAAAAGCGAAAAATAAATATAAACGCTGATAATAGAGAATTAGCATACGCTGCCTAATTAAGGTAGCTCGTCTTACTCTGAATGCCCACGTTTAGAGAATAAGGCGTCATTTAGTGGGAAACAAACCTATTTCTTGCCATAGAAATAGCGGGTATTTTAATGGCTACTCTAATTTTAATTTTGTTTGTTAATTTAATTTTAGAGGAATTTTTATAACAGAGGACACTCGTAGAAGTTTTTATGGATTGAAGATTGTACAGGAGGTCGACTCTCCTCGTCTTCACCAGGGTGATATAAAGCTCGAACTTTTATGTTTGAGAGTAATAAATTACTAACAGAAATGTTAGTTTTTTTGTTATTTCAAAATAGAAAGTGAGAGTGATTATATATGACAATAGAAACCAATAAGAGATGATAGAAAGAAAACCTTTAAGCAAATGGTTTGATGACTCAAATAATGTAGTTGCAGATGAATTATTATTTACTAGTGATAATGATTTCTTTAAAGGTATGAGTAAAAAACAATATATCAAAGCTAAAGCCCATTTAAGCGCTCTTCAAGATAAATACTATCAAAGACTAATAGATAATGGTTTTGACCTAGAAAGAGGCATTAAAAACAGTGATAATGAGCATATTTCTAAAAAAGAATTTAAAAAGATTACTAAAAAACTAGATAATAGATTAGAAAAGCAAAATTATTTAATGACTAGAGATTTTGAAGAACTAGAAGAAAAACTAAAAACTTCTAAACCAACAATTACAGGTAAAGAAGTTAAGATTGATAAAGATACTTATGATACATTAAATAGTTTTATGAATACATCAAAAAAGAGTTATAAAAGATATGCCAAATAATCAAGCATTGTTTAAAGATCTTACTGATTATACTAAGGGTTACAAAGATTTAGAAAATGAAAAAAAGAAATATTCAAGTTGAAGTTAGAAAACTAAGAATATCAAAACGAAAAACTAAAAGAAGAAAATAATCGATTACATAACTTTTTTACACAATATTTTACAAACCTTAAAAAAGTTCTTCCATAAACTACCTAAAATAGGGACTGAAAAAGATAAAGATGAAGTAATATCAGAAATAAAAAGAATACCACAAGCAAGATTTATATGACAATTTTGATTTACACGATATAGCAGATAACACATCAAAAGAAGAAGAAATAAATGATTATTTATATAAAAAAAATTATGAATATGACGATAAAGATTTTGACATTTAAAAAACGAGCTACAGCTCGTTCAATAAAACTAAAATTCCATTTTAGTAACGCACTACGCTATTGGCAGAGCCAATAACGGTGTGCAAAAAGGAAATCCCTTTTGAAACCCTTTTTTTAAACATAATTTTAGCAAGGCATAAAGCCAAGCAAAATTATGTTTTTATTGTGATTCTTGTTAAAAAATCACTTCAATAAATGTCGTGCAACTTTTATCTGCTCATATCATCTTTGTTCTCAGAAGGTTTTCGTTCTTTTTTTTTATCATCATACTTTCATAAAACATTTGATTATATTGCATGACTTCTTCCATTGTAGCAACATCCTTTCCTTCACATGTTTTATAATAAATTCCTTTTTCAAAATCAGTACGAGAATCAATTTTTGTTTGAAACATATAATCTTTTTTTTTTTTCATATATATTCACCTTCCTTTCATACTAATTATAGCATATTTCTTGTATTTTTCATAGTTTAACAGTAAAATTGGGCATTTTTTTTGCTCCAAAATGTCAATGTTGTGATATATTTATATCAGTTAGTAGTTATTACTACCTATAAATTTATATCTAGAGGTTGTTATACTTCCACCAAAAAGGGCACCAATAACGAATTTGTATGGGGACAAAAAAACTTGTCTCCATTGACATTTATTTTATGTATTTTATTTCAAATAGTGTACCTTTTTCCAACCTCTGAAGTTGCTTTTTTATGTATCCATTGTTTTGTTCTATTATTGTTTTTGCCAAAAGACAATCCTATACCTATGCTATCTTCATTGCAATTTTTTGCTCTATAAAACCTCTCAAATATATGCTTCAAATCCTTTTTGCTCTATTCCTTGCCCTTCGTCTTTTATTTTTATCTTTAGAAAAATACTTGTATTTTCTACAATTATATATATATTGGATTTCGGTTGGCTATGTTCTATCGCATTCTTTAATATGTTTGTTAATGCTTCCTGTTGCCATTTATAATCTGCTATAAATATAGCTTTTTTTTTCGTCAATTTTAGTTATTACTTCTATTTCCTTAATTTCTATTAATATTGCCAAGTTATTAATTACACTATCTATTAATTTTTTTTGCATCTATTTCTTCGTTTTCCATCTTTATTGTTCCCGCATCAAATTTTGCAATTTTTAATAAGGATATAACCAATGAGCTCATATGTTCAACTTGCTTACTTATATCTTGTATAAAATCTTCTCTTATTTCTTGTGGCATATCTGGATTATCACTAATATTGTCTAACATTATCCTGATTGAAGTTAATGGCGTTTTTAGTTGGTGTGATATATCTGCAATAGCTATACTTAATTTTTTTTCCTTCTCCTCTTCACTATTTTCTGCCGCTTCTCTCAAAATAACTGTGGTTTTATACAATTCATTTCTAAGTCTTGATAATTCCCCATCTTTATTGTCCTCTATTTTTAAAGAGTAATTTTTATTATTTACTTCTTTTTTATATATTCGTTTATTTCTTTAAGTTCTTTTTCTTGAATTAATACATATCTCATAAATATACTTAAACTTGCTATTCCAAATATTCCTATTAATACTGCCGTATTGATTAAATTTTTATTGATATTTTCTCTTAATTCTTTTCATGTATGAAAGTTCATCATCATATCCATATTTTTCTAGAATATTTTCACTTGAATCGTCTCGATTATTTATTATTTTTAGTATATCTTCTTCTTTTTAACCTCAGGATATTTTTTCCATTACATTATTAATAATATCGTTTATTTTTTCATTTACAATTTTCGAATATACTTTGTTTTGCATTTTAATAACTACTACGAATATAATTATAAATAGTAATACAATTACAATATTTGTCAGTAATACTTTTTTATTAATGTTTTTCTTTTTAATAAATTCACTTTTTTGTCCCCCTTGTACCTGATATCCAATCCCTTTTATTGTTTTTATACAATCCATTTTACCTAATTTTGTCCTTATTCTTTTTATATAAACTGTAAGTGTATTGTCATTTACAAAATTTCCTGCAACATCCCATATCTTCTCCAAAATCTGTTCTCTTGTTATTACCTTTCCAATATTAGTAAACATTAAAACTAATATTTTAAATTCTAATGCTGTAAATTCAACACTTTCTTCATTTACATATACCGTTTTTTCATCTAAATTTATTTTAATACTTCCATATACTATTTTATTATCTTCTTTATTAAAATCTTTTTTAATACATTATTAATTCTTGAAAGAAGTTCTCTGTTTCTAAATGGCTTAATAATATAATCCTCTGCTCCTAAATCAAGCCCCTTTACTACATCTTGTTCTTCATCTTTTTGCTGTTAAAAAGATTACTGGTATATCTGTATATTTTTTTTTATATATTCACAAAGCTCAAATCCATTTCCATCTGGAAGAGCTATATCCAATACAATTAGATGTATTTCCTGTTTTCCTATAACATTCATTGTTTCATAAACATTTTTTTGCATATGATAACATGAAAGTTTTTCTTTTTCTAACAAATATGTTAATCCTTTAATTATAACCTCGTTATCTTCTACTATTAGAATACTTCTCATAAACGTCTCCTTTTCGCATATTATAACATATTCCTATGTAAAATTAAAAGAGCTGTTTAGTTGAAATAATCACAAAGCAAATTTGGGTTACTTCAATACAGCTCATCTAGTCTTAGATATTGTCCTTTCTAATTGTTTCTATTATATTCTGCTTATTTATTCTATTTAGTGAATATTTCATTGTTATTCCCACTATTATAAATACGAAAATAATTGAAATTATTACTGCTTGATATGGAAACATGTATCCCAAATCTATTCCCTGTGCAAATGCTTTTTATATATTCCATAAGAGCCCAATATTCCTAATGGTATTCCTATTAGTAGGGATTTTGTTCCATACATTATACTTTCTAGTCTTATCATTCTATTAAATTCTTTCGTTGTCATTCCTATTGATTTTAACATAGCAAATTTTTGCTCCTCAAAAATCATGTTTGTTGTTATTGTATTAAATATGTTAGTCACTCCTATTAGTGTTATTACAGTTATAAATCCATACAGAAATATTTTTTATAACTAACAAACTTCTTTGTTCTTGTTTTATATATGTTTCATAGTTCTGTACTTCAAGCTCAAAAATACTTTTCGTTTTGTTTTATCAGGTCATTTATTCTGTTCTCTAGTTCTTGTGCCTTTTTTGATTCTATTAACAAGTTACTAATACGATATGAATTATTTGGTACTTCATCAAAAACTTCTCTCATAAAATCTTCAGATACTATTATTTTTTTCCATTGTCATGATATACTGTTTCTTGCCCCATTGGTGAATTATCTGTACATTTTGTAATTGTTATTTCTCTTATTTTCTCGTCCTTTGCTACATTTATTTTATCACCATTTTTTATTTTATACAGTCTTTCTATTGTTTTACTTCCATCATCATTGCTTTGCCTTCCTTCATCTATCAAAATTACTGCAGACTTATAGTTTTCTTCTTTTTATTCCTAGTTCCTTTATATACTTTTTAAAATATTCATTATTATATATTATTATTGCTATACTATTTTTGTCATATGGATTTTGTTCAAATCTATTCTTTCCAAAATCAGAAGCATATTTTGCTTTGTCAAAGTCTAAACTAGTTTCATAATAATATGCATATTCGTCCACATTATCTAACTTAGCTATTTCCCTCATATATATCTGCATTTCCATTTAATACGAACATATTAAATTTAAAATCCATGTAATAAAAAGTACTTGCTTTTTGTACCTATAGTCAAAAAGCTTGATAAGGATATAAATATAAATATACTTACAACTAGTGAAATAACTGTTGTTCTATATTTCTTCTTTCTCCTTTTTAAGTTTTTACTCGCAATTACTCCACCTACACCAAATAATTTTTTTCGTTATAACTGATGTTTTAAGTTTCTTACTCTTAATCTTAATATCATTGTTTCCTCTAATTGATTCTATTGGAGAAATTTTAGCAGCCTTTCTAGCTGGAATTAAGCATGACAAATATATTGTTATAATTGAAATTATTATAGATATTAAAATTGCCACCCAATTAATGCTATACATAAACCTCATTCCACTTAACATATCTGCTAATAAATAATTTACAACTTGCAATAAAATTATTATTGCTATTATTCCAAATACAATTCCTAATGGTATCGCAATAAAGTCCTATAAGCATTCCTTCAAATATTACGTTTTTTCTTTATTTGTTTTGATGTTGCTCCTATACTTGCCAGCATTCCATATTGTCTGTTTTTTCCGAAACAGATATGCTAAAAAGCTGTTTCTAATTACAAATATACTACTTACAACAATAATAATAATTATTATTCCTGCTATTGTATATAACACATTTAACGTAATTTCGCTCATAACACCTTGGTATCTTAATAGTTGACTGTTTACATATGTATCTATTTCTTCATTTAATCCTGTATTGGTACAAATATTTTTTATTTATTTCTATATATTCTTTTGGTTCATTATATAATACCGATACGTTTACCTTATCATCTATATTTTCCATATAAGTCATAACTATATACCCTGGTGAAGTGTATGTTTCATAGTTCCATCTTTCTATTTCGCCAACTATAGTATATACTTTTTCTTCTACATTTACTAAAGATTCTTCTGTATCATCTATGTATGGATTATTGCCATTTAGATCATATCCGTCAGAAGTTTGCCTAGTGCCAACGTTGAAGGTAATTTTATCTCCAATTTTCAAATTTACTCTTGCATTTGTTTTTATATGCTCTGGTATAAGTATTTCATTTGCGTTCTGTGGTAATCTTCCTTCTTTTTAAGTTTATTCCATAGTTTTCTAGTGCTGTCTTGTCATATTCCCAAATGTTCACGTATGGTTTGCTCTCGTTCTTGCAGCCTTCTAACTTAGCCCAACCAACTTGATTTGTAAAAAAAATATTTTGCAACTTTTTGATTTTCAGTTTATATATTTTGTTTTTTCTTTCTCTACTCCATAAAATGTTGTATGATAATTACCATCTTTATATTTTGTCCAATTTATAAGTGAATTCTGAAAACTAGACACCAATCCTGCAACACCACAAATAAGTGCTGTAGAAAGTATTATACCAATAATTGTAACAATGGTTCTTTTTTTTGTTAAGTTTTAAACTCTTAACTGTAAATTTATTTAATACATATTCATCTTTAATTCCTTTCATCTTTAATAATCTTTCCATCTTCTATTGTAATTACTCTTTCTGCCTCCTTTGCAATTTCTAAATCATGTGTAATTATTATCACTGTTTGGTTAAATTTTTTATTTGAAAGCTTAAGTAATGCAATTATTTCTTCACTTGCCTTTGAATCTAAATTACCTGTTGGCTCATCTGCTAGCATTATTGCTGGATTATTTATCATAGCTCTTCCAATTGATACTCTTTGCTGCTGCCCACCTGATAGTTGATTTGGTAAATGAGTCCTTCTGTTCTCTAATCCTAGTGTTTTCAACATTTCTTGTAATCTTTTTTTTTATCTATTTCACAGCCATCTAAATCGCATGGCAAAGTTATATTTTCTTCAACATTTAAAATTGGTATTAAATTGTAAAATTGATATATTAACCCTATTTGTCGCCTTCTAAAAAATTGCTAAATTATCATTGTTTAATGCGTAAATATCTTTTCCGTCTATGTATACTTTTCCAGAGGTTGGTCTATCTACCCCCCTCCTATCAAATGCAACAAGGTAGACTTTCCACTACCACTTGCACCAACAATGGCAACAAATTCTCCTTTATTAATTGTAAATGAAATATCATCTACTGCATTTATTTTTTGTCTCTCCTTTGCCATATGTTTTTACTAAATTTTCTACTTTTAATATTTCCATACTATTATCCTTTCCTATAAAAATTAGATAAGAAAATCCTATCTCTATATTTGTAAATTATTTTAACATTGTAAAGTGACTCTAAAATGACTAACGCAAAAAAAAAAAGCATTTTTACCATTGCTTCTTTTTATATAATACTTTTTTAAATTAATTATAAATATTCTTTTTAAAATTTCATAAATTTTTTTTCTGAATGTACAATATAACTTCCATGTGTTTCTTTTTAAAATTATTTTTAATGTACTATTTTTTATATTTTCTGCTATTAGTTTTGTATGTTCCAATTTAATAACATCTTTTTCACCTGCTAAAATATGAACAGGAATTGCAATCTTATGTAATTCTTCAAATGTTATATTTGGTTCATCTAGCATCATTTTTATCAACTTATTCCTTGTAAAAAAAATAAGCGATTTTAGTAAAAAAATTATCAAGCCATGTAGTAGCATCCGGTGTAATATTAGCACCACTTATAATCAAGTTAGACAGTAATTGCGGTTCTTTTATAGCAATTAACAAACCAATAATTCCTCCATCACTGAAGCCATATAAAATGGGAGTTTTAATATTTAATTTCTTTATAAACTCAATAACATCTTCCGCCATTAAATCGTAAGAAATTAATTTTGTATATTCACTTTTTTTCCATGACATCTGCTATCAACAGCATAAACTGTATATTCCTTTTCTAATTTATAAATTAATTTATCAAATATATTATGAGTTTCGCCATTGCCATGCAGTAATATAATAGGTTTTCCATAACCATAAACCTCATAGTTTAAATTTATATCATTTACATTAATTAGCATATTTTTGAACCTTTCTTATTTAATCTTATTGTCTTCACAAAAAACTAATTTTCTTCCATAAACACTCATTCCTCTTATTCTATCTCTTTATTACTATTTCAATTTATATACTATATTTTTTTGAAAAACCTATCTTTTCAATTATTTCTTTTTTCAAGCATCTCGTTCAAAATATTAATTGTAGCACTTTTACCTAGTTTTAATATCGTTTCAAAGTTTTCTCTTGTACCTTGATTGTTTTGTTTTAAATATTCTATAATCAATGTGTACTCATTTTTCAAGTTTAATTTTGGTAATATAACAAGAAAACTATTAGGTGCAACTTTTATTTCTGGACTAGTTATTGATGCCTTATATTCTTCGTACATTCTTGGTATTCCTGTTCCATAAGCCTCTACGAAATTTAATCTATGAAATATATTTACTAAATTAGGATTCCTAGAAGAAGAGCTACCAAGTTTTATATCTTCAATAGTTAAACCACACTTACCAATCCACCCAAACTCAAAAATTCAATTTTATCATTAAATATATGAATTAAATTGCTTCCATTTATTTCATAATCTCTATGTGTAATAGTATTACATAGTAATTCTCTTAAACTATTTTTTTGGATATTCATATTCATCTATTCTTTCCATGCCATCTATTTTACTACTCATTCTATTGTTCATCATCAAGTATTCATACGCATTTTCATATTGACTTAAAATACTTTGTTCTGAAAACTCTTTACTATCTAAAAATTCCGTTTTAGTATTATCCTTATATCTTGCAACTTTTATTGAATATGGACATTGATCTGATATTAATAACGCTAAATTTGTATACTTATTATCTGCATTAATTAATCCCAAATTCTTTTTTTTCTATATCTCCAAAAGCAATATTCTTCTTTTTAAATATTTTGTTAGCATAAGTAAAAGTTAAATCTTGATTAATACTAATATTCTTTTCGAATGAAATTCCTGATGACTCTACTATCATTTCTTTTATTGTTTCTCTTGTGGCGCGTTGCACTGTTGCTCCTAATCTAACAAAAACTCCATCTATTGTCATGCCTTTTGATTTTATATAATATGGCTTATTAGTTCCTTTTAAAACCTCTACTACTATTATTTCTTTATTATCTTCTCTTTCAATTCTACTTGAAACTAAAAAATTTACTGATGGCTCTATGCTATCATTTATTTTACTACTTAACCTATCTAAATCTTCTTTTTTGCATTTTTTAGTCCTACAACTTTACCATTATCATTATAACCTAGAATAATTGTACCACCAGTTGTATTACAAAAAGCAATTATTTCTTTAACAATTGAGTCTGTTAATTCTCTTTTAAATTCTAAATTATTATTCTCTGTTATCAAAAGAATCACCTCTTTTTTTTTTATCACTATTATTATATCAATTTTCAAATTTTTTATCAACACTTTTGACCACATTCGTTCTCTTTCGTCCACTTTTATATTGTATTCTAAAAGTAAAAACGCCACAATTATTGTATTTTCAATGTTTGTGGCATTTTTCATTCGTTTTCATTCGTCCATTTTATAAATAAAACATCTCAATTACATCTGTAAATCCATTTCTATAATATTTTTTTCATTCGCATCCTCTCCTATACATATATTAATTCATTAAAAATTATTTCTTCTGCTTGATTCTTAAAATTATTCATCATACCAACCCAATAAAAAGCATATCTGTATTTTTCGTATTTTCTGCTAAATTGCTTTTTGAGTTTTAATTGTTTTGTCATTTTTTTCTACTCTTTCAGTTGCAGTTTCTTGAATCTCTTTTTATCTGCATTAATTTATTGTATTCTTCTCTACTAAAGTAGATATTATATTTACTTGACATTGTTTTGAGTCCTTCTTTAACCTAAATTATAATCATTCTTTTTTTTTTTCCTTTTTTAGCTTGTTTTTCTTCTAATTCTTCAGTAGTTAATACTTTTCTTGTTTGATCATGTACTATATCAGAATCATTATCGTCAAATATTCCACTTTTTGCTAAATCTTCTGTGACAATAGTATAACTCCTCTTATCTTCTGAAATATTATCAAATCTTTCATCAAATATCTTAATTTGAAATCTTTTAAATTGTTAGTGATGACTTATATAAAAATGGCATATTTGACGATAATGATAATGAAATCGCTAATAATATTTATAGAAAAGTAACTATACCAGATGAAAACAAAGTTGAAAAAAAATAGAAGAAAAAATGATATAAAATTTTAATATGGAGGTAATTTAAATATATGGAAAATGAGAAAGTTAAATATTGGGTAAATATAATAAATAATATGAGTTTAAAAGATAAATTAAGATTAGGAATATGTTTATCTACAAGTAATTGGTCTAATATCTTGTACAATAAAACAGAAATGTGAGAGTATACCTAAGTTAGCTTTACTTAAATATTTAATCACCTACATTCCATCCTTCAGAGCTGTTAATTAATTCCTTAATACTTTTTTTTCAAATCCTTCCGCTATGTTTTCTATTTTTTTCACCATCTATAGTTTTTAGTTCTTCAAATGTTTTTCAAAAAAATCTTCAGGTAAATTAATTGTATTGCTCCTATCTTTACAATGAATTGCACTTGATATATCTACATACTTTAATTTTCCATTTATCATTATTGCATTCCCAGCATGTCCTACATTATTCCCTTCAGAATCGATTGAGCCTTGTATATGCTTACACGGTAGAGAAAACTTTTCACACAAAAAAATTTATATATTTCTGCAAAATTCATACAAACACCATATTTACTAAGCCATACACTATCAGTATTTCCAGATATAAATCCTTTTTTTCCTTTTTGCTTACATTTTTCACATTCTTCTAAGTGTTGAATTATTTTTTTGAGTTCGAACAATGGCTTTATTCGGAATATCAGGGTTATTTTTTGAATCTTTCAAAAATTTTTTTCTACTTTCTAAACCTAAAAGCTCGCATTGTGAATTATTATTTTTCCTACAATAAATTCTATAATATTTAGTTAAGTTCTCATCAGATTCTTTTCTCCATTCTTGCTCTGCATAAGCATAATTTAAACCAGAGTATGCATAATTAAAATAATTAACGCACCAATCAAAAAATAACTTTATATTTTTCTTCATCTGTCATTTCTGAATTAAGTCTTTTATTTATTTCATTTATTGCTCTTTCTTTTTTTTTTTCTGAAGATTCTTCGTATTCTCTATATTCTTTTGATTTTGCTATTAATTCTTTATTTCTAAAATAAGTGTCTGTTTCTTCATCATAAAAGTATTCTGAGTATTACCTTCTAAATACATTTCAGACAATTCTTCAAATGATTCTGCTGAAATTATTTCATCTTCTTGTTTTTCTATATTAAAAACAAAGCATTCAGATTTTTTATACAATCCTTTTTGTATCAACTCTTGGCAGTTGACTTTCTTTTTGCATATTCCTCTCGTGCCATTTGAACATCTTGAAATAGTAATTTTCTTACTTCTTTAAGCAATTGGTCAACAACATCTGAAACTTCTGTTAATCCTTCTTCATATTCTACATATATTTCAAAAAGTATAGTTTTGTAAAAGGTTTTTTAACATCTTTATATGGTGGTCTTTGTAATTTCCAATGATTCGGATTGTTTTTCACAATTTTGCTTTGCTATAAGAAAATTCTCTTTAGATAAGCCATCTAATGGTATTCTTATGTGAGCATTTCCTGTTAGTCCACTCCAGTTTGTAAAGATATTTTTATCATATAATTCTTCAACAATTAGAATAAAAAGCTCAGCAGCAACTACATCTTTAATTGTATCTCTCGTCATAAAATCTGTGGATGTTATTTTATTTTCTTCATAATCCCATTCTAATTTTTGTGTAATCTTCATATCAATACCTCCAATCACTCTTATAAAGCTCATATACCTTAATTATACTATATTTTTCAATATATTACAAATTATAAAAAAAAATATGACATAATTCTAAATTAGTGCTATTATTTTTATTTATTTCTATATATTCTTTTGGTTCATTATATAATACCGATACGTTTACCTTATCATCTATATTTTCCATATAAATCATAATTGCTGGATTATTTATCATAGCTCTTCCAATTGATACTCTTTGCTACTGCCCACCTGATAGTTGATTTGGTAAATGAGTCTTTCGATTCTCTAAACTTAGTGTTTTCAACATTTCTTGTAATCTTTTTTTATCTATTTCACAGCCATCTAAATCGCATGGCAAAGTTATATTTTCTTCAACTCTCTACATTTGTAAATTATTTTAACATTGTAAAGTGACTCTAAAATGACTAACGCAAAAAAAAAAAAGAAGCATTTTTTACCATTGCTTCTTTCTTATGGCTCTCCGTGTTGGACTTGAACCAACGACCTATCGGTTAACAGCCGAGCGCTCTACCAACTGAGCTAACGGAGAATATATAATCTGGCAACAACCTATTTTCTCAACAGGGTAACCCGTAAATATTTTCGGCACGATAGAGCTTGACTTCTGTGTTCGGGATGGGGAACAGGTATTTCCTCTATGTTATCATCACCAGAAATGTATTGTAAGATGTTAAACATCATTTTTTACTATAACTGAATTCATTTTGTATTATACTACATACTTTTAATAATTGCAAGTATTTATACAAAAAATTTATTATTATTATGTACTATTTTATTTTTTTAATATACATATATAATAGCACACTCAAAAAAAATACATAGAGAGATAAATTGTAAACCAATATATATTAGTGGTTAAGCCCTCGATTTATTAGTATTGGTCAGCTTAATGCATTACTGCACTTACACCTCCAACCTATCTACCACATAGTCTACGTGGAATCTTACTACCTTACGGTATGGGATATCTTATCTTGGGGTGGGCTTCACACTTAGATGCTTTCAGCGTTTATCCCTTCCCTACTTGGCTACTCAGCCATGCCACTGGTGTGACAACTGATAAACCATCGGTATGTCCATCCTGGTCCTCTCGTACTAAGGTCAACTCCCCTCAAATATCCTTCGCCTGCGACAGATAAGGACCGAACTGTCTCACGACGTTCTGAACCCAGCTCGCGTACCACTTTAATGGGCGAACAGCCCAACCCTTGGAACGTACTTCCGCTCCAGGATGCGATGAGCCGACATCGAGGTGCCAAACCTCCCCGTCGATGTGAACTCTTGGGGAGATAAGCCTGTTATCCCCAGGGTAACTTTTGTCCGTTGAGCGATGGCTTTTCCATTCAATTCCACCGGATCACTAAGCCCTACTTTCGTATCTGCTCGATATGTCTATCTCCCAGTTAAGCTCCCTTCTGCCTTTACACTCTTTTTGTGCGATTTCTGTCCGCACTGAGGGAACCTTTGGGCGCCTCCGTTACTCTTTTGGAGGCGACCGCCCCAGTCAAACTGCCCGTCTGACATTGTCCTCTGACCAGTTTATGATCACAAGTTAGAATTTCAATAACTTAAGAGGTGGTATCCCAACGTTGACTCCAGATATGCTGACGCACATCCTTCTCTGTCTCCCACCTATCCTGTACATAAATTACCAAAACCCAATATCAAACTACAGTAAAGCTCAATAGGGTCTTTCTGTCTTGTCGCAGGTAACTAGCATCTTCACTAGTACTACAATTTCGCCGGGTACATTGTCGAGACAGTGCCCAAATCATTACGCCTTTCGTGCAGGTCAGAACTTACCTGACAAGGAATTTCGCTACCTTAGGACCGTTATAGTTACGGCCGCCGTTCACTGGGGCTTTGGTTCTATGCTTCGAATTTCTTCTAACATCTCCCCTTGACCTTCCAGCACCGGGCAGGCGTCAGCTCCTATACTTCATCTTTCGATTTAGCAGAAACCTGTGTTTTTGTTAAACAGTTGCTTGGGCCTTTTCTCTGCGGCCTAGTTTTCTCTAGGCTCCCCTTCTCGCTAACTTACGGAGTTAATTTGCCGAGTTCCTTAACAACGGTTCTCCCGCTCGTCTCAGGATTCTCTCCTCGCCTACCTGTGTCGGTTTGCGGTACGGGTACCTTTTTAATGTCATCAAGCTTTTTTCTCGTCAGTGTGATTCTTGGAATTTCGTTACTTCATTTTTTTTTCACTATATCTTTCGATACGAGTCTTTCCTCTTCCTCGCTTTCCTTCCTCTCCTGCGTCCCTTGACGTTTTTTAAAGTATCGGTAGTGCAGGAATTTCAACCTGTTGTCCATCACATACGCCTTCTCGGCCTCTGCTAAGGTCCCGACTTACCCTGGGCGGACGAACCTTCCCCAGGAAACCTTAGACTTTCGATGGCATGGATTCTCACCTTGCTCTCGCTACTTATTCCAGCATTCTCTCTTCTGTCTCGTCCACTAATGCTCTCGCTTTAGCTTCTTCCTACTACAGAATGCTCCTCTACCACTACAGTACACTTAACAATATATACTTCTTTCTTTCTTCTTTTCTCTTTCCGCATACATTGTTAAATGTACTGCAATCCGTAATTTCGGTGGATAGTTTAGCCCCGGTAATTTTCCGCGCAAATTCACTCGACCAGTGAGCTGTTACGCACTCTTTTAATGTATGGCTGCTTCTAAGCCAACATCCTGGTTGTCTTTGCATTTTCACATCGTTTTCCACTTAACTATCTCTTTGGGACCTTAATTGTCGGTCTGGGCTCTTTTTTTCCCTTTTGACCACGGAACTTAGCTCCCGCAGTCTGACTCCTGAGTTCTTACACATGGTATTCGGAGTTTGATAGAGTTCAGTAACCTGGTTTGGCCCCTAGCTCATTCAGTGCTCTACCCCCACATGTTTTACCTCAAGGCTAGTCCTAAAAGCTATTTCGAGGAGAACCAGCTATCTCCGAGTTCGATTGGAATTTCTCCGCTATCCACAGTTCATCCGGTGCCTTTTTAACGACAATCAGTTCGGACCTCCACTTGATTTTACTCAAGCTTCATCCTGACCATGGATAGGTCACTCGGTTTCGGGTCTATTTCATATGACTTACTCGCCCTTTTCAGACTCGCTCTCTCTTCGGCTCCATTCCTTCTTAGAATTTAACCTCGCCACATACAATAACTCGCTGGACCGTTCTACAAAAGTACGATATCGCGCCTTAAATCGCTCTATCTGCTTGTAAACATAGGGTTTCAGGTTCTCTTTCACTCCCCTCCCGGGGTTCTTTTCACCTTTCCCTCACGGTACTGGTTCACTATCGGTTACCAAGTAGTATTTAGCCTTACGGGATGGTCCCCGCTCTTTCATACGAGATTCCCTGTGTCTCGCACTACTCTGGATTCTACCTACCCTAACTTATCTTTCATATACTGGACTTTCACCGTCTTTGGTTCACCTTCCCAGATGATTCTATTAGACTTGTTAGTAGTTTATGGTAGTCCGTACCCCATATGTATTTCTACTTATGGTTTGGGCTCTTTCTGGTTCGCTCGCCACTACTACAGAAATCATTGTTTATTTTCTCTCTTTCCTATGGGTACTTAGATGTTTCAGTTCCCCACGTTCCCTTCTTATGTACTACTTTACTTGTACATAGATATATGGCTTCTTTTTGCCATATGAGTTCCCTCATTCGGACATCTACGGATTGATGGATATTTGCTCCTCCCCGTAGCTTTTCGCAGCTTATCACGTCCTTCATCGGCTCTTGGTACCTAGGCATTCTCCCTACGCTCTTTGTAGCTTAACCTCTTGCTATACATAATCTTTGTATTACTTCGTTAGTCTTCAGTTAAAAAAATGCTCAACGTACCGATGTACGTTTCCGTTTTTTTACTTTGACTGCCATGTACTACTCGACTCTGTTTCGCAATGTCTTAAACGCAATACAATATTGCATTCTTTTTTGGTTTTCATTGTTAATAATTTCTTCAATGTTTAACATTGTCTCAATTATTATTTTTGGTTTAATTGTTGTACTATTTTTTTCTTCGCTTTCGCTTAGATTTTATAGTACGCTAGTTTACCCTTTTATTTTTTCTCTCTATATATTTTTTCAATGTGCTACAAACACCTTGTATGTTATTTTTAGTGTTTGTTTGGTGGGCTCAAATGGAATCGAACCATCGACCTCACGCTTATCAGGCGTGCGCTCTAACCATCTGAGCTATGAGCCCATATATTTGTATAGTTGTTCCTCTTTTGTGACTACACTCTAAATTTATAATGTACTGTTTAAAGTACATTGAAAAATAAACAATAAACTTATGATAAAGAAAGCCTTTTCTTTCTCCTTAGAAAGGAGGTGATCCAGCCGCACCTTCCGATACGGCTACCTTGTTACGACTTCACCCCAATCATTGATTCTACCTTCGACTGCTGCCTCTATAAATAGTTGGCTCACAGGCTTCGGGTATTCCCAACTCTCATGGTGTGACGGGCGGTGTGTACAAGGCCCGGGAACGTATTCACGGCAGTATGCTGACCTGCCATTACTAGCAATTCCGGCTTCATGAAGGCGAGTTTCAGCCTTCAATCCGAACTGTGACTGCTTTTTGGGTTTCGCTTGCTATCACTAGCTTGCTTCCCTCTGTTACAGCCATTGTAGTACGTGTGTAGCCCAGGACATAAAGGGCATGATGATTTGACGTCATCCCCACCTTCCTCCGTATTATCTACGGCAGTCTTTCTAGAGTTCCCACCTTGACGTGCTGGCAACTGGCAACAGGGGTTGCGCTCGTTGCGGGACTTAACCCAACATCTCACGACACGAGCTGACGACAACCATGCACCACCTGTATAGATGCTCCGAAGAGCTATATAATCTCTTATATATTCATCTATATGTCAAGCCCTGGTAAGGTTCTTCGCGTTGCTTCGAATTAAACCACATACTCCACTGCTTGTGCGGGCCCCCGTCAATTCCTTTGAGTTTCAACCTTGCGGCCGTACTCCCCAGGTGGGATACTTACTGCGTTTGCGACGGCACAGAAGAATGTTTATCACACCCTACACCTAGTATCCATCGTTTACGGTGTGGACTACCAGGGTATCTAATCCTGTTTGCTCCCCACACTTTCGCGCCTCAGCGTCAGTTGTCGTCCAGTAAGCCGCCTTCGCCACTGGTGTTCCTCCTAATATCTACGCATTTCACCGCTACACTAGGAATTCCACTTACCTCTCCTGTACTCAAGAAATATAGTTTTAGTTGCAGTTCCTCAGTTAAGCCGAGGTATTTCACAACTAACTTGTATTCCCGTCTACGCACCCTTTACACCCAATAAATCCGGATAACGCTCGCTCCCTACGTATTACCGCGGCTGCTGGCACGTAGTTAGCCGGAGCTTATTCTACAGGTACTGTCCTTTTCTTCCCTGTCTAAAGCAGTTTACAATCCGAAAACCTTCTTCCTGCACGCGGCGTCACTGCGTCAGAGTTTCCTCCATTGCGCAATATTCCCGACTGCTGCCTCCCGTAGGAGTCTGGGCCGTATCTCAGTCCCAATGTGGCCGTTCAACCTCTCAGTCCGGCTACTGATCGTCGACTTGGTGGGCCGTTACCTCACCAACTATCTAATCAGACGCAAGCCCATCTATCAGCGGATTGCTCCTTTCCCTTTTGTACCATGCGGTAGTTATGGCATATGCGGTATTAGCAATGATTTCTCATTGTTGTTCCCCTCTAAAGGTAGGTTCCTTACGCGTTACTCACCAGTCCGCCACTAAAGCCATTGTTATAAAATTCAATCCGATAAATCTTCTCTCCAATTTTATAACGACTTCCGTTCGACTTGCATGTCTTATGTGCGCCGCCAGCGTTTATCCTGAGCCAGGATCAAACTCTCTTGTTAATGGTATCTATATTCTTCGCATATTTCTATGCTACCCATATATCTTTTTTGAGTTATTTAGCTCTTTTATTTTGCTGACCATTTTTTTATAGATAGTTTGCTTCTATCTTTATTATTGGTTTCTTTTCTCAAAGGTTTATTGTTTACTTTTCAATGTACTTCTTTTTGCGTTGTTACCCTTTTCGGTGTAACCGTGTTTTACCGTGTTTTATTTTACTACTTTGTGCTTAAAATGTCAACACTTTTTGAAAGTTTTTTAACTTTTTTATTCGAGTGCAAAATAATAAATTAGTAAGTACTGTCTATTTAAAAAGTCTTGCTTTTTTACTAATTTAATAACTTGTTTTTCATTTGTTTAAACACTAAAATTATAATACCATATCCCTGATGTAATGTCAACACTTTTCTGTCGATTTTTTTTTGTTTTTTTTTTTTTTTAATTTTTATATTTCTACTAATATAACATCATCTCCTATACACTTTATATTGCTCCATTCTATTACTATTTCATTTGAACCCGAAAACATATTCAATATCTTATTATTACCTGGAACTATTATTGATGTTATCATTCCACTTTCCAAATCTGCACACACATCCTGTACAAATCCTAATCTTTTTCCATCTTTGATATTTATAACTTCTTTATGTTTAAAATCTAATCCTTTATTACCCACTTGTTGCTTCTCCCTTCCTATTATTTTTTACTTAAATATATTTACAATATATTAATATGCAATAGAAAAGTTGCTAGTACATCTTAGCAACTCTTTATTTTTGTATTATTATTAATAGTATTAGTTCTGTTTATATATTCTTTTTTTTATGTGATCTATTGCGTTTTTTTCAAGTCTTGATACTTGTGCTTGTGATATGCCGATTTCGTCTGCTACTTCCATTTGTGTTCTTCCTTCAAAAAATCTTTTTATTTATTATCATTTTTTCTTTATCATTAAGCTTTTGTATTGCTGATGAAATTGTTAAACTGTCTGCCCAGTGTTCATCTGTATTTTTTTTTATCGCTTATCTGATCCATTACATATATATTATCTGTGTTGTCTCCATATACCGGTTCTTGTAATGATATTGGCTCTTGTATTGCATCCATACTAATTATTATATCTTCTTTTGGTACATTTAATTCTTTTTTTCTATTTCTTCTATTGTAGGTTTTTTTTTTCATTTTGCTTTGTTAGTTTTTCTTTGGCTGATAATACTCTGTATGCCAAATCTCTTATAGACCTGCTTACTCTTATGGAATTATTATCCCTTAAATATCTTCTTATTTCTCCAACTATCATTGGAACTGCATATGTCGAGAATTGTACATTTAGTGTAACATCGAAATTATCTATTGCTTTTATTAGTCCAATACATCCAACTTGAAATAAATCATCTACATTTTCTCCTCTTCCATAAAATCTTTTTATTACACTTAATACCAATCTTAAATTACCATGTATAAATTTTTCTCTTGCTTTTTCATCTCCATTTTTTATTTCAATAAATAATGCTTCTTTTTCTTCATTTGATAAAACTGGCAATTTTGCTGTATTTACTCCACAGATTTCAACCTTATTTATCAAATTAAAAAACCTCCTTTGAAATAATATCAATTACATTATTTCCAAAAAGAAGTATAATGTATACTATTTTTTTTATAAATTCAATGTATTAGTATGCTTATTATCTTCCATCTCCAATTTTCTCCATTTTCATTGCTTTTCAATTGATTTTCTTTAATTCCATAAAAATATTGAAAGTCTGATGATACTTTTTTAAATGCTGATACTACATCTTCCGGTTTCATTAACGGATTAACATTTTTTCTTTATTGTACCTACCATTTGTGCCTTTTTTTCATTGCATATATCAATTTATTTGTAAATTCTGATAAAAAGTAATATCTATTTTTGGGGTCAGGTACTTTTCTTTTGGCTATATCTTCTACTCTTGCATATGGACTAGTAATTCCTTTATCTGTTGCAATTAAATCTGCAATATTTAAAATCATATCATAATCATCATATTGCATATTTTCTAACACTTCTGTTATATCATCTACTTTTTGTCCCATCTTCCCAAGAAGGTTTACCTTCGGAGTTTATATAAAATCCATCTTCAGCAGGATCACAATTTGCACATCTTCCCGCATTTATAAACGAATGAGTCAATGTAGCTCTCGCTTCATTTTCCCACCCTTCATCACATAATGCTTCAAATCCTTTTTATAACATGGAAAAAAATCGTGTGTAAACTTTCTTCCATAATCATGCAATACTCCCAATGTTTTTGCTTTTTATTGCATTCATTCTAATTTTTAGCCAAGTTTTCTGCTGCCTTCGCCATATATAAAGAATGGCTAATCCATGAGCTTGTATTAATGCTTGTATTTGGTATTATATTATCTCCTAAATGCCTACCATCAACTTCTATGCATTCATATGCTAAATCTAATAAATACTCACTGAAGTCTTTCGAAATTGAAACTTCTTTTAATTGTTCTTGTGTTATTTTATAGCACTCTTCCTCTGTCAAAATAATATTATTTTTTCTTAGTTTTTCCTGCATTTTTTTACATAGATATGATAAGTCCTCTTTTTTACACCTTTTATCAATAGTAAAAATGCTTCTCCTGCATTTTTGTCAGTTTTAGCATTTGAGTATCCCTTTGCAGTTCATTGCACGTTTTTATAATAATTATTACTAAAATTAAGTTCCATATGTTCACCTCTTTTTTTATTAATTTTATCACGTATTTAATTAATGTCAATTTTTATACTCATAATTTCTGTTATTTCCTACCCTGTTTTACTCATTATTTCTTTTTTTCATTTTATTTATAATCTTCTTTTCTAATCTTGATATATAACTTTGTGATATTCCGCAACATATCTGCTACTTCTTTTTGGGTCTTTTCATTTCCACTTACAAATCCAAATCTAAGTTCCATTATATTTTTTTCTCTGTTATTCAACTTTTCCATAGATGCTTTTAATAATTTTCTGTCCACTTCGTCTTCCATTCTTCTTGAAGTTACATCTGGATCTGTTCCTAAAATATCCAATAACAATAATTCGTTTCCATCTCCGTCTTGATTCAATGGTTCATCTATTGAAATTTCGCTTTTAATTCTATTGTTTCTTCTTAAATGCATTAGTATTTCATTTTCTATACATCTTGAAGCATATGTTGCAAGTTTTTATTTTCTTATCTGTATTAAATGTATTTATTGCTTTCATTAATCCTATAGTTCCTATTGAGATTAAATCCTCTACTCCCACTCCCGTATTGTCAAATTTTTTTGCTATGTATACAACCAATCTTAAATTTCGTTCTACTAATGTTTTTTTTGCCAATTCGTCGCCTTTTGACAATGAATTTAGTACTGTTTCTTCTTCTTCCTGTGAAAGTGGTGGTGGCAAAGTTTGACTGCCTCCTATATAATATATTGGCATTTTTTTCTATTTCATCATTCCCTATATATTTTACATATATATAGTATTTATACTTTCCTTTAAGATTTGTAAAAAGATTCACCTTACTATCATTCCCTTCTATTTATAAAATTTCTAAACTAATAAGTGCTGAATATGTATTACTATTAAAACTCTCATTGAAAATTCCTATTATTGCATTATTAACTTCTTTTTCCTCATCATCTATTATAATTTTTACCTTATCTGCTTTAAATCAAGCATTAGTCCATTTTGTCTTCCTATTGAGTTATATGGTATTATTCTAAATTTTGACATATACTCCACATTTTTTTCTGTTACTTCCTTTGTGTCACCCCCTATAATCTTTTTCAAAGGTTATTTAATATCTCTTTTGGTAAGAAATCATATAGCATTTCTTTTTTCAACTACTATTACAGGCATTAAAGTTATTGGATCTTTTAACATATTTCCTGTATCTAGCAAAAAGCATTCATACTTATACTTTTCTCATTTATCTTAATTTCTAGCGGATATATAATATCTTTTTTTTAGAAGCTCTATTTTTATAATTTTAAATGCTATATATGTAACAACAAATCCCACAATCCCTCCTAGTAGTGCTATTTTTATTGGGTATGTTCCTATATAGACTCCATTTTTCATTATTATATTTTCCGGTTTTATAAAATATAATAGTGCAAATGCACAAACCACCAAAAAGCAAAAAGATATTAAATAAAATATTATTAGTTGCTTTACTATATTTTTAATATTTCTTGGCATATACGCTATGTAAACCATAGCTATTGATAACACTATCTTCATAATCAAATTAGAATATATTGGTAATATTTGCATATATAACATAATTGAATATATTGCACCTATTCCGCTTGATGCAACTACTCTTATATGACTTATTTTTAATTTCATTATATATGCTGTTGCAAAAAGAATAATATAATTCATGCATAGATTTTCTAATAAAATAATATCTATATATACTATCATATTTTCACCGCTCACTCTTATTTGTTTTTGCTAATAAATTATATAACTAGTCTGATTAAAAATCTGTCGTTTTGTGAGCAAGAAAAAAAAGAAATAATCTACCTTTTAAGACTATTTTTTTTTATGTTTTATGTATTTTTTTTTATATCTACATTTTGTTTTAATTTTCGTTATTTATTTTTTTATTTTTTCTTAGAAATGATGGTATGTCTAAATCACTTTGAGAATTATTGTTGTCTGAAGGTGTTGGAATAGAGTTTAACTTCCTATCCCATGCTTTGTCTACAATGTCTCCAACTGGTGGCATATTTGGTATTGAATTCTGCTCTTTTTCAAATCCTGTAGCAATTACTGTTATTACTATATCTTCATCTAGACTTTCATCTATAACTGCTCCAAATATAATATTAGCCTCTGGATCTACACTTCTTTTTGTACTAATTCTGCTGCCGTATTAACTTCATGTAATCCTAAGTTTGTTCCACCTGTTATATTTATAATAACTCCTCTTGCTCCTTCTATTGATGTTTCTAACATTGGACTTTGCACAGCTTGTTTTGCTGCATCTTCTGCTCTGTTTTCACCAGATGCTCTACCTATACCCATGTGTGCCATACCTGTATTTAACATTATTGTTTTAATATCTGCAAAGTCTAAATTTACAAGTCCTGGAATAGCTATTAGATCTGATATACCTTGAACACCTTGTCTTAATACATCGTCTGCCATTTTAAACGCTTCAACTATTAGATGTTTTTCTATCTATAACTTGTAATAATTTATCATTTGGAATTACTACTAAAGTATCAACTTTTCCCTTTAAGCTTTCTATTCCTCTTTCAGCTTGTGATAATCTTTTTTTTTTGCCTTCAAATGTAAATGGTTTTGTAACAACACCTATTGTTAAAATTCCCATTTCCTTTTGCACATGCCGCAACTATAGGTGCTGCTCCTGTACCTGTTCCTCCTCCCATTCCGGCTGTAACAAATACCATGTCTGCTCCGCGTAATGCTTCTGCAATTTCTGTTTTACTTTCTTCTGCTGCTTGCGCTCCTATATCTGGGTTAGCACCTGCACCTAATCCTCTTGTTATTTTTTTTCACCTATTTGTATTTTGGAAGGTGCTTTTGATAGTAATAAAGCTTGTCTATCTGTATTAACTGCTATAAATTCAACTCCTTTTTATTCCAGAATCAACCATTCTGTTTACAGCGTTATTTCCTGCCCCTCCTATACCTATTACTTTAATTTGTTGCTGTCCCATCTAGCATTGCGCTATCATCATTTCCATCCATAAACATTATATTTTCCTCCTTTATATTAGTTGTCGAAATTCAGATGTCTTATATTTGATATCGGATTTCCGACTTCTACTATGACCTCTTATTCCTGACCTCTTATGTTCTGTTTTATTTTTAAATTAACAACAAATTTATTATGAATAAAAAAAAGAATTCCTTAATTCTTTCTAATATTGAATGTAATATATTTTCATTTGACTTTGTTTCTATACTGCTTGAAACATTTTTTTTTTGCAAATGCCCTTGATGAAATATATCTTACAAGTGCATATGCAGTTCTATATTCTGGTCTTACTGTACTTATTAGTCTTCCTGTTGAAATTTTAACTGGTATATTTAATGCAATTTTACCAGCAACATCACTTTTTGTTTATATTTGTAATTCCTTGTCCTGTAAGTATTACATTATTGATTCTTTTTGTTTTATACCTTGCATTGTAATATCTTTATTAATTAAAGAAAAAATTTCTTCTATTCTGGCTTCTATAATTTCTATTAATTAAGAACTTTTTAATTATCTTTCTATTTTCATCTTTACATGTAGATAATAAAATTTCATTATCATTATCTATGAAAGACTTCATTGCCAAACCATATTGTTTTTTTAATTTATCTGCTTCTTCTTCTGATATGTCAAGAACCAAAAGCAATATCATTTGTAATGTTGTCTCCTCCTAAAAGGTATGGTATTTGTATAAACAAATGACGAACCTTCAAACACACCTATGTCTGTATTTCCAGCTCCAATATCTAGCAGCATTATATTGTCACCTAATTCGTTGCTATCTAGAGCTATACATCTTTCTGCAAGTGTTACTGGTACTAACCCATCTATTTCTATATATGCTCTTTTTTTAGAATATTGGTTATTTTTTTTTATATACTCTTTATCTGCTAAAATAATTTGAGCTTTTAACGTAAAGCTTGAACTTAAGCTTCCTACTGGGTCTTGTACAATTCTGCCATTCTCTAGGATAAATCTGTCTGTAACTATATCTATTATTTGTTTTCCTTCTGGAATATCTATGTCACTAACTTGCATTATACTTGCCGAAACATCCTTCATTGATATTCCAGCATATCTATCTTTTGCATCTTTTAATATACTATTTTGGACAATTGTTACATATTTCCCTGGAATTGTTATGTATGTCGAATTAATTGTTAAGTTGGCATCAATTTCTGCATTTTTTATTAATTTTGTAACTGCAAGAACAATTTCATCTTCATCAATTATTTTTCTTTTTTTATACCTCTGCATTTTTTGGCTGTCTGTATATATAACTTCTATTTGATTAAAATTATTAACCTCCCCAATAACTATGCTTACTTTTTGAGGTTCCAATGTCCATACCTACAATTATATCTCCTATTGCCAAAGTTAACCCTCCAATTTGTTTTAAATATCGTCGTCTTTAGAATATTACATTTTTCTGCAAAAGTCAATAGAATTTTTGTAATATTTTTGTAATATTCTCGTAATAAAATTGCAATGTATTTCTATTAAATTTTTTTAGCCTTTTCTTGTCTATTTTTCATAAATTTTTTCTATATAATACCTTCTAGTCATAGAAAGGTTATTAAACATTCTTCCAACAAAAACAACAATTGCTGCTAAATAAATATCTACATTTAATTTTTTGTCCTAAATACGTTAATAAAATAGAAAGTATGGCATTGCCAAAAAAGCCTGATACAAAATATTTTTAGGTCAAAGTTTTTTTGTTTAATGTTGCTACAATTCCACCAAAGACAGAATCTAGTGCAGCTATTATTGCTATTGCTAAATATCCTGAATATGTATATGGAATTATTGGCATAAAAATACCTATTATTGCACCTATAACACAACCTATTATTATTGCTATTAAAATCATGTTTTCTCCCTCCACTTTAGGAAAATATTTTTTTTGATATATTTTATTTCTGTCTCACCATTATATTTTAAAATTTCTACTTTTTTGTTCGCTACTAAAGTAACTGTTTTACCACTATTGTTATATTTATCTATAAATCCACTATTTTTTAGGCTTAATATACTTGATAAATACGCTTGGTTTCCTATCGCTTTTTACCACATATGGAGAAGATAGTCTCTGGCCTCCTACCATTATAAGTGTATTACCTACTTCTACAATATCTGTGTAGTATTAATTATGCGTACATCATTTATTGAAATTGCTTCTGCCCCAGCATATCTTAATTCATTTATTAGTTCTAATAGATCCTCTGCAACTATTACTTGATTATTATTATCTGTTAAAGTAACTATAATTCCTTCACCATATATGTCTGTATTTCCAACTATTAAATTTGAATTTTCTAATTCTTTGTCTAATAGTTCAGATGCTTCTTCACTGCTTTCTATTTTTTTATTATATTCATCTATTGTTGCTATAGTTTCTTCATATTTTTCATATGTTTCTTCATATTTTGTTTTCCATTCTGATAATGTCGTTCTTAGTTCATCTTCTTTCATGTTTTCTATAGCTGTTATATCTGTTTCTTCAACTGTTTTAAATTGTACAAACATAACACAAATTAGAACTATACACACCAACCCAATTATTATGCCCATTACAAGTTGCTCTTTATTTATTTTCTTCAAATATATCACCTCTTAGATTTAATATATTTTGGATTTATAACTCCATTATATTTTTCTATTGTAACACTTTCCATTCTCTTTTTTTTTTTTCTACTATTATTCCGTCTTCTTCCATATAATATATGTATCCACCAGGCATCATTAATGAACCATAAAATAAATCTGTAGGACCTATTGCTTTAATTGTAAACGGTGATGTTATTTTTTCTCCATTTATTTTAATAACACTACCTTCACATGTAATTGCAGATGTTGCAATTATCCTTTGTCCATTTATAGAAATTGCTTCTGCATTTGCATGCCTTAACATGTTTACAATTGCTGTTAAATCCGTATTATGTACTCATACTAATTTGCTCATATCTAATATCTGTGTACTTAATAGTTCAGAAGAAATGTTAGTATTATCTTTTAAAATTATTTCCATTCCTGGTCCAGTTACATCTGTTAGTCCTAATAATATATTGTTATTTTTTAATTCTTCCTGTTTGGCACTAGATGTACTGCTGTCTTGTGTAGCTATGTTTCTTACTTTTTTCTAGTCTATTTTCTGCTTGTCCTAATTGCGAATATACACTATCATATTTTTTTTTTCTTTCCATTTTAGCACTTCATCTCTTAATCCATTTTCTGTTAGTGTTTGTCCAACTGTTGCGCTAGCGTTGTTCATTGTTTTTATTTGAACTATTATTGACATTGTCAATATAAAACACATTATTCTAATGTAATTGATATTTGTTTTTTATTCATTTCTCTCTCCCATCCATTTTTATACTTTTTCTCTAAACACTGCACCTTTATTGGTCAAATCCGTGTTTACAAAGGATTTCGCCTTCTACTCCTTTTTTTCATCGTTTAATATCTTTTTCACATATGCCATTTTAGTACTTAAATTTGAAACATCCCCCAAATGTATAGCTTTTTTTTTCTTTTTCCAAAGTAAGTATATAATCTTGTCTATTTGAAATATCAATTTTGGTTATTAAGTCTACTAGCTCGTTTGCATTTGCTGATTCCATTATTTGTAACACTTCTCCTAATTTTACCAAATCCTCACTTATTAGCCTTTGCCCTTCATGTAGTTCTTCCTCTGGTGTAGAAATGCCTACTATAGCAGGCATCTCTGCTTTTTGGCTTGTTATTTCTAACATGTATCCTTGGTTATTTATATATATGTAGCTATTGGCAAATGGTATCATATAAGTCGCTACTCTTTCTACTACTATAATTTCTACTTTATCTGGCAATTTCCTTCTTATTTTTACATTTTCTATATATGCATTTGCCTTTACTTTATTTTTTATATTCTTCTTTGATACTTAAAAAAGTATTTTCATCTGTTTTTAATTCAGATAAGCTTATTATTTCCTCTTTACTTAGTTTGCTGTTTCCTGTAACATTTATCTCTTTGATATTAAATAATGGAGACAAGGCAACATATATGCTTACTCCTATAATTACTATAATTAGAGTTAATACTTTTACTATCTCCAAAATCGCTTTTTTCTTTTTTTATTGCTATTTGTTGTTGTTTAGTAAGCTTCTTCTTGGCGTTTTGCTTATTTTTGTTAGTGTTCACACTTGTTTTTTTATTTTTTTTGTTTTTCTCCTTATCATCTGAAATTCTGGGCATACCTATAACAATTTCTTTATCAAAGTCAAATAATTCGTCGTTTTTATTTCTAGCACTTACATTATTTGACTTTGTTTTTTTGTTGGCTTTTATTTTTTTTATAATGTATGTCTTCTTTTGATTTCTTTGTCATTTGCCCTTTCCTTCCTCTCTATTCCTTTTCTTCTTTTATTGTTATTTTTGCACCTAACTTGTTCAATTTTTTATCCAAGCCCTTCATATCCTCTTAAAATATATCCTATTTTATTAACTGTTGTCGTTCCTTTTGCAACTAGACCTGCTATAACTAATGCTGCTCCACCTCTTAAATCTGTGCTTTCTACAGTAGCTCCTGATAATTTTTTGCATCCCTTTATTACAGCAATTCTTCCTTCTACTGTTATCTTGGCCCCCATTCGTTTTAACTCACTTACATATTTGTATCTATTTTCAAATATATTTTCCACTATAACAGAATTTCCCTTTGCAATTGTTAGTATACTTGCAAAAACAGATTGCATATCTGTCGGAAATCCCGGATATGGCATTGTTTTTATATCAACAGCTTTGATTTTTTTTAGGTGCCTTTAAACAAACACATTTATTCTCTATCTTTATTTCACAACCTGTTTGTTCTAGTTTGTTTTAAAATTTGATTTATATGTTCTGGAATTACTTTATTTAGTTTAACTTTTCCACCAGTTATAGCAACTGCACATAATAGCGTGCCTGCCTCTATTCTATCTGGCATTATGGAATATGACACATCCTTTAATTTTTCTACACCTGTTATTTTAATTATGTTTGTGCCTGCTCCTTCTATTTTAGCACCCATTTTATTTAAAAATTTTGCTAAATCCACTATTTCTGGTTCCATAGCAGCATTAGAAATCTTAGTTATACCATCTGCGTAAACACTTGCAAGTATTATATTTTCGGTTGCACCAACGCTTGGGAAATCTAAGTCTATATTTGTGCCTATTATTTTATCACATTTACATGTAATAAATCCACTATCTTCTGAAATATTTACTCCCAATTTTTTTAAAAGCTGCTAAATGTAAATCTATAGGTCTTGTTCCAATATCACATCCACCTGGATATGAGAATGTTACTTCTTTAAATCTTCCTAATATAGCTCCGGCCAATATTACTGTTGACCTCATTTGCCTCATTAGTTGTTCTGGAATTTCTCTTTTGGTTATCTTCTTAGAGTTTATCTCTATTTTACCATTATTCTTCTTAATTTTACAACCCAAATATTTTAAAATTTCTTGTGTTATTTTTGTATCATGTATATTAGGTACATTGTATAACTTTTGTATTTCCTTTATTTAATATTGTTGCTGCTAATATTGGTAATGATGCATTTTTTGAACCTGATACTTCTACTTCACCCTCTAATCTTCTGCCTCCTTCTATTATGTAACTAGACATTTTATTCACCCTTTCTATTTTATTTTTTGCTATATTTTATGTCTTGTTTTCATAAATTGTGAGTTTTTTGATTATGTGAGTACAGTTCTTCTTTAATTGTTCCTGATAAATATTCTATATCTCATTTGCAACTCCTCCCTTTATTATATATACCACTTCTAGTATTACAATAATAGTCTTGTTTTTTTTGCCATTTTGTGGTATAGTAATTATAGTTAATAACTGTGCGGAGGTTGATTTTATGAAATTTAAATCTAATTCTGGAAAAACATTATTTATGACTATTATAATTGTTTTTTTATTTTAGTTATTATTGGTGCTATTACTTATTTTGGGATAATCTCTTATCCAGAAGTATTTAATGATATAAAAGTTAAAGTTCAACAAACTTTTAATAAAAATGAAAAAAAACAACACTAGTAGTACTTCAGATACTACTAGTGAAAACAATGATTTATAAAATTTCTTTTATATTTTTAATATTAGATACTGTTTCAATATATCCTTTATTGTAACAGTCTTTTTATTTTTTTTACATTAAAAACATTTCCAGATGGAATTTTTACATTTATTACATAATCACATTCTTTAACTGTTCTTTCATCTTTTTTCATTAAACATAACGTCTATTGCCTTAAATGCTACATCATATGCGCTTTTTGGATTATCTGTAAGGTCTGGTGGAAATTTAATTGCAATTTTTTTGTCTACTTTTAGTTTTTCTAATTCTTCTACTGGTACATTGTCTAATATTCCACCATCTACAAATTTATAATTTTCAAATTCACATGGTGCAAAATAATCCTGGAAAACTGCAACTTGCTCTTACTGCTTTTCCAATAGAAATATTATTTATATATTTTTCATCATTTTTAACTATTCTATTTGTAAATACATGTTTTTTGCAATTAATTATATCAACACTTGAAATAGCTATAGGCATTTTTATATCTGTTATATTATACAATCCCTTGTATTTTGCACACTCATCTATTACATTCTCTATTGTTTCTCCTGACAGTGCACCATAGCCTAAGAGTCTTTTTGAATTTTTTATATTTGACATTAAATATCTAGGCTCCGCTCTAAATATGTCCTTGGCAAAATAATTGAATAAATCTAGCATTTGGTCTGCTGTATATCCCATTGCTACTAACACTGTAATTATACTGCCTATACTTGTTCCTGTTACAGCACTTATTTCTATTTGATTCTCTTCAAATGCTTTTATTGCCCCTATATGTGCCGTTCCTTTTATTCCTCCACCAGATAAAGCCAGTCCTATTCTCATTTTTTTCTCACATTCCTTTCTTTTTACACATTAAATTTCAATTTTTACATTTTAACTACCAATTTATTTATTTTTGAACTAACATATAACTCTAGTTTTTTCATAAACTCTTCAGATTTAATCTCACTATTTGCTACCATTTCTAATCCTTTTTTTCCCAACTTGCCGTTAATTTGGGGTTTAACATATCTGGCATGGAGTTATATACTACATCATATATTTTTTCTCCGCTTCTCGGTCGGTGTTATAATTTGTGTCTTTGTATTTATAGATATGTAGTTAATTCTTTCTAATTTTTTTATAATTTCTGCTCTAGTAGCACTTGTGCCTATTCCAGCTCTTTTTATTTGTTCTCTTAACTCTTCATCTTCTATTAGTTTACCCGCATTTTCCATTGCCAATATAATAGAACCAGAATTATATCTTGAAGGAGGAGTTGTCTCAGATGTCTTTATTTCAAAGTTTGTAATTTCTATGTCTTGTCCTTTTTTTAATTTATTAAGTAATATGTCTAAATTTTCTTGTGAATTTTCTTTTTTGGTTGTCCTTTAATACTTCTAAATATCCTAACACAGTACATACTTTTACCATTTGCAAAGAATTGTTCATTTTCTATGTCGATCTCCACTGATATTTTACTAAATTCTGCTGATGGATAAAAAAAATACTTAAAAATCTTTTTACTATTAAAATATACACTTTTTTATGTAGTTCTATTAAATTATCATAGTTTTCATAGCCTTGACCTGTTGGTATTATCGCATAATGATCTGTAATTTTACTATCATCTACATATTTTGTCTTTATTAAATCTGTAGAGTATTTTTCTTCCACCATTTTCTTTATATATTTTTTGTATTTCCTCATTTTTAAATCCCTTTGCTATTCCATTCAAATTTTTTTGAAATAACTTTTGCGACAGCCGTAGATATAACCCTAGCATCTGTTCTTGGATATGTTACCAACTTTTTCTCATACAAATTTTGTATTATTTCCAATGTTTCATCTGGTTTTTTATTTTAAATCTTTTTGTGCATTCATTTTGAATTTCCGCTAAATTAAACAACAATGGTGCTTTTTCTTTGGTTTTGCTTTTTTTTTACTTCTTTTACAACTGCATTTTTACCTTTAAAATAATTTATAAATTCCTTTGCATCATTTTCCCTTTTAAAACCTGATTCATTATAGAGTTTTGGCGAATTCCATAATATTGATTTTTCTCCCACTTTCCATTCTGCACTAAATGCATTTTTTCTTGCTCTCCAAACTTTCCAATCACCTTGTAATATGGAATTTTAACAAAATTTCTAATTTCACGCTCTCTGGAAACTACCATGCCTAAAACGCAAGTCATAACCCTTCCAACCGATATAGATATTTTCTCTTCTCCCAAGTCTTTTGCCAATCTTTTACCATATATTATAGATAACAGTCTAGAAAAAATTAATTCCTATTAAATAATCTTCTTTTTGCACGTAAATATGCCGAATCTGATAAACTATTATATTCATCTAATGGCTTAGCTTGCTCTATTCCTCTTTTTTTATTTCTTCTTCTGTTTGAGAATCTATCCATATTCTTCTTCTTTGTTTATTTTTAAGTCCTATTTGCATTTCTACAAGTCTATATATATATTCTCCCTCTCTTCCAGAGTCAGTTGCAACATATATACATTCAATGTCTTCTCTTGTTAACAGTTCTTTTATTATATTATACTGTTTTTCAACATTTGGTATCACTTCATATTTATATTCTTTTGGCATAAATGGTAATGTGTCTAATCTCCAAAATTTTAATTTCTCATCATATTTTTCCGGATAAGACATTGTTACTAAATGACCCACACACCACGTTATTATCCAATTGGCAGATTCTATATATCCATTTTTTCTTATTCCATTTTCCTTTAAAACTTTTTGCAAAATTCCATAGCTACTGATGGCTTTTCCGTTATTAGTATATTTTTCAAAAAAATCTTCCTTTGCTATAATTTATTCATATTTTACTATATCAAATTCTGAAGTAAAATTTTGATTTCCGTATGCAAATACTATGTATAATTTTCCTTCTTCATTCAAAAAAGAAATTAGTTATATTTTCTATTTTATATATTTCACTTTCTAAATTTCTTTCATATACAGGGTACCCAGAATTTGTTAATATTGTCTCTTCCTTTTTTACACTTTTTAAGACATCATTTATTTTGTTCTGTAATTCTTGTACATTTTATATTTTTTTGTTCAATTATATTATTTAAAGAAACTTTTTCTTTTGTCTCTATATTGTAGTTATATGTTTGAATTATTATTCTTTGTGGATTATTGCCCTGCTTTAATGATGATTTAATAATAATAGATAAAATATTATCATTTAAATATCCTACATAATCTATGCTGTATATGATTTTTTCAGCATTATTTTTATTTTTTCTCACTTCATTTGCTTTTTTTTACAAACACCTCTTGAGTTACCTTATTAAATTCTTTTGGTATATTTCCTTTTATATTAATCATTGGTATGTTTAAATCTATATCATAAAATTTATTTTCCTGTTGTATACTATAAGCTATATATACTATGCTTTTTTTTCTGTATTAATTCTTTCTATTTTTGAAATATCCTTTTCTTCTACATTAAAACTATTGTTAATAGTTTTAACAAATTCATTTTTTAACTCTTCCATAGTTTTTTTTTTTTTTCTGGTTGAACCGGATTTTCTATTACATTTTCATCTGTTGTATTATTAGTTGGTATATCAGAAGTTTTGCTATCCCTCTTGCCAAAAAATTGTGCATATGCCCCTAAAACAATTGATAATACACATATTATAGATATGATTATATATATTTTTTTTTGCGTTTTCCATTTTTTTTGTAATACCTCCATTTACATTTTAGCAAATCTTCATCTATTATACCATTTTTTTTGCAGAAAATACAAATTTTTTAATTGACTAGTTTGCCTTTTTGCGTTATTATATATATTGAATTAATTTATAAGATTGGAGATTATTTAATATATGTTATGCTCAATATGTAATAAAAATACAGCGGTAATTTTTATAAACAAGCAAGATGAAACCGGTAAACAAGAATTACAAGGTTTATGCTATGAATGTGCAAAGGCTAAAGGAATAAATCCTATAGATAGTTTAATGAAACAAGCTAATTTGTCTGAAAATGACTTAAATGACATGACTAAGCAACTAGAAACTATTGTAAAAGATATGGCAAATAATATAGATTTATCAAGTATTGACCCTTCTAGTTTTACATCAGATGATTCTACTAACTTTGAAGATAATCCTACTCCACAGTTTAGTGCTATTCCATTAGGTTCTATCTTTTCTAATATGTTTGGCGAAAATGCAGAAGGTGCACAAGAATCATCTTCTGACAGAAAAAAAGTTAAAGTTGATAAAAAGTTAAAGATAAAAAGAAAAAAGCTTTAGATACATTTGGAACTAATTTAACTAATAGGGCAAAAAATAATCAATTAGACATGGTTTGTTGGTAGAGATAAAGAAATTCAAAGAATTATTCAAATTTTAAATAGACGTTCCAAAAATAACCCTTGCTTAATAGGAGAACCTGGTGTTGGTAAAACAGCAATAGCTCAAGGATTAGCCATAAAAATTGCTAATGGAAATGTACCTGCGAAATTATTGAATAAAGAAGTTTATTTATTAGACATGACATCCGTAATTGCTGGAACACAATTTAGAGGACAATTTGAAGCAAGAATGAAATCTATTATAGATGAATGTAAAAACTTAGGAAACATTATATTAGTTATAGATGAAATCCATAATATTATAGGTGCTGGTGATGCTGAACATTCCATGAATGCTGCAGATATTTTGAAGCCTTCTCTTTCAAATGGAGAAATTCAATTAGTTGGAACCACTACATTAAAAAAGAATACAGAAAATATATTGAAAAAGATAGTGCTTTAGAAAGAAGATCCCAACCAGTTATTGTAGAAGAACCTTCAATTACAGATTCCAATAGATATTCTTGAAGGTATAAAAAAAAATATTACGAGGAATTTCACAAGGTAAAGATTTCTACTGATGTTATTAAACAAGCTGTTATAATGTCCGAAAAAAAAATACATCCATGACAGATTTTTTGCCAGATAAAGCTATTGATATATTGGATGAAGCATGTTCTAGAATCAATTTAAATAATAAAGAACTATATCAATTAGAAATTCTAAAAAATCAATTAAAAGATGTTCAAGAAGATAAAGAAGAAGCTGCTTTCTGCTGATTCAACAGAAGATTATAAAAAGCTGCTGAATTAAAAGCAAAAAAGAATGTGCTTTAATAGAACAGATTGATAAATTAAAAAAAAAAAAATGAAACTTGTTAATTTAACTGTTCAAGATATTGCTGAAGTAATCGAGAGTTGGACTAAAATTCCTGTTAAGAAAATAACTGAGGAGGAAACACAAAAACTTTTAAATTTAGAGGGAAACTTACATCAAAGAATAATTGGCCAAGATAATAATGCTGTAGAAGCTGTTTCTAGAGCAATAAGAAGAAATAGAGCTGGATTAAAAAAGTACAAAAAGGCCACCTTCTATTTTATATTTGTAGGTCCTACTGGTGTTGGTAAAACTGAGCTTGCTAAGGCCTTAGCATACGAGATGTTTGGAAATGAGGATTCCATTATTAGAGTAGATATGTCTGAATATATGGAAAGTCATTCTACATCCAAGTTAATAGGCTCGCCTCCTGGATATGTAGGTTATGATGATGCAGGCCAACTAACTGAAAAAAGTTAAAAAGAAACCCTTATTCAATTATATTGTTTGATGAAATAGAAAAAGCACATCCTGATGTGTTTAATATATTGCTTCAAGTTTTGGATGATGGCAGATTAACAGATGCTCAAGGAAATACCATAAGCTTTGAAAATACTATTGTTATAATGACTTCTAATGCTGGTTCTAACCTAAATACAAATTCTATAGGGTTTGGTGGTACTCAAATTAATAATTCTAAAAATATTAGATACTTTTAAGAGAAACTTTTAGACCCGAATTTTTAAACAGAGTAGATGAAATTGTTATATTTAATCAACTAACTAATGAACAATTGTTACAAATTATAAATTTAATGTTAAAAGATACTCAAAAAGCATTGTCTAATAAAGATATTACAATGGTACTTACAGAATCTGCAACTAACTTTTTTTATTAAAAGTTGGTACTGACGTAAAATATGGTGCAAGACCTTTAAGAAGAGCAATACAAAGATATTTAGAAGATGAACTGTCTGACATGATTTTAAAGGGTGAATTAAAAAAACGGACAAAAAGTATTAATAGATTGTAATAATGAAAATTTAACTTTTAAAGTAGAATTATAAATAGAACTATAAATGGAGGAAAAAAAATGTTTAAACATGTGCCAAATATTTTAACACTATCCAGATTTGCCTTAATCCCTTTTATTGTATATTTTATCGATGCAGAAAATTACCTTTTGGCATTTATATTTCTTACTATTTCTGCCTTAACAGATATATTAGACGGTTTTATTGCCAGAAAATTTAATTTGATAACAAATTTTGGAAAATTAATAGACCCTTTAGCTGATAAAGCAACTCAAGTTTCTATATTGATAATACTTACATTAAAAAAATGTTATACCTTTATGGATTTTGGTTGTTGTTTTCGTAAAAAGAACTTCTAATGGTTTCTGGTGCATCATTTCTATATGGTAAAAAATTAGTTGTTTCTAGTAGATGGTATGGCAAGCTTACTACCGTATTATTTTACATTGCAATAGTTTGCTCATTTATTGTACGTGTTTGGAATGGTTCTTTATTTGGGCACCCGGAATATAGTTTACCTCTTTTACCAAACTTTGATCAATATATATATTATTTAGCACTTATTGCCACAATTTTTTCGTTAATAATGTATTTTAGAGCATTCTATCAACAAGGTTATTTAAAGAAAGAAAATTTAAAAATAGAAAAAAATAATAATTACTATTGATATCAATAAATCTTGTTCTTCTTCTATAATCTCTTTATACATTTTCGTCATGTTTTGTCGAATATTTAAGTATTTTGACAATTTTGGGTAACTTTTAGAGTAGTTGTTTACAAAGCCTTAAATTTATGGTATAAAAAATATAAATTATTATAATAATTTAATATTAATTTCTAAGGAGAGTTTTTATGAAGGCCAAAAAAAATTAATATATGTAATTTTAGCATTATTATTTATTAGTATATTGTTTATTGGAATCAGCATGTTCTTTCCTTCAAATTTCTCATCAAATTCAGTGTATGCATCAACTTTAAATAGTATAAATGACAATATGAACCGTTTAATGTCTGAAATAGAAAAGGAGATGCGAGCAGATCCTAAAATTGCTATGCTTGGAAGTCCTATTGATTTTATTAGGAATTCATCAAGTTACAAAAATATAATAAATCTTGGACTAAATGCTGTGAAACCTCTATATGACAAGTTATATGAAAGTCATGATGCTGGGATTATATGAGTACATTTTAGCACTAGCAATAGAGGAAATAACTCAAGAGGAATTCATTTATAATGCCAATTATGGTTGGAAAAATTCTTTAGAATTCAGATTGTGCTATGAAACCAAAGTTAATAATTCTGAAACTAATGTCGAAAAAATAATTAATAACGAAAATTTAAGTAATGAAGAAAAAATCGCAAAATTTAAAGAACAAGGTATTTTTGCTGTGCCATTTTTAATTGATGAATACAATAACGTAAATTCAAAAGTTTCTAAGGAAGTTATAGAGATTGCTATAAAAGATATAGCCATCAAATATAATATTTTCAATAATAATGAAAATCTAGTGACTTTATTAATAAAAAAATAAAGATTTATTTAATTCATTAGTGGATTTAAATGGTAAAGCATATAAGTAATTGCTCTTTTATCTGGAGCCAGTGTTTTTTTACACACTGGCTCTACTTTTATTCAAAATCCTCTAATATTGAATTTAATTTTTCCTCTCCCCTATTGCATATATTCCCTTTTTAGATTTATCAAATCCACTTCTGGTAAATACTGAACTTGTATTTGTGTATTTTCTTTAAATACTGCTTCATTTTCTTGATTTACCTTATAAATTGCTATAACCCCATTGTTTTCTTTCAATACATAATGTCTATCACAATATTCATCTTTCTCCATATACAAAACAATCTCAGAAGAAGTGAACTTTTTTTATCTGCCAATCTTTATAATATTGTTCTATATCTTTTTCTTCTTTATTTATTAATTCTTCTGGTATTATTTCAGTTTTTTGTACAGTATGATTGCAAATTTTATAAACTGTATTTTTTTGTACAATTGAATTTGGAGATGTTTTTACCGTGTTTGAAGAAGTACTTACTGTTCGATTTTCTTCTTCTATCATTTTTCTTTTAAGTTCATCAGCTAATTCTTTTTGCTTTAATCGAATTCTGGTTTAATGTATTGTTTATATTATATATATATATTCCTGTTATCCCACCTATTGTTAATAATACAATAGAAATTATTACAATAATCCAAACTTTTTTCATACTATCACCTTATATCTTTTTTTATAGTATGAGAAAATTTTGTTAAATTTATACATTAAATTTCTATGTAATTATATTCACATGCCCTTATAAGCCTATTTGTTATTGCCAATCCTAATCCTTGCTTAGTTACACCTTCTATAATAACTAAATCCGCATTGCATTTGTCTGCTTTTTCTTAATAGTGAAAATATATTTTGTGCAACATCTTCTAATGTAGCTCCCATGCTCAATTTATTCTTTGAAATATATTTAGGCATATTTCCCTGCGTTCCTAATACAACCACATTTTTGTAGTCATTTGATATTTCGTTTATTTTATTTATCATTTTAACTTTGTCATTGCTATATACTAAAACACATTTAGTTTTTGGAGCATAATGTTTATACTTCATTCCTGGTGAAGCCACCGGTTTGTCTGTAACTTTTTCAAAAAAACATTTTTATTAACTTCCACTTCGTTTGCAACACTTTCCAATTCTTCTAATGTTATTTTACCTGGTCTTAAAATTTCTATTTTTTATCTATTACTCTTATAACAGTTGATTCTAAACCTATTATTGTTTTACCACCATCTATTATATAGTGTACCTTACCATCTAACTCTTCTATAATGTCTTGCACATTTGTGCCACTAGGTCTTCCAGATACATTAGCACTTGAGCTGCTATAGGTACCCCTGATAGTTCAATTAATTCTCTTGCTATCTCATTACTTGGCATTCTTACTCCTACTGTGTTTAATCCTGCTGTTACACTGTTTGGTATAATATTTTCACTTTTTCTATTAAAAATTATAGTAAGTGGTCCTGGCCAAAATTTATTTATCAGTCTTTTCTCTATTTCGCCTATGTTTTCCACAATTTGCTCTAACATGTTGATATTTGATATATGTACTATAAGTGGGTTGTCACTTGCTCTTCCTTTTGCCACAAAATATTTTTTTTACAGCATTAGTGTCTAAAGCATTAGCGCCTATCCCATATACAGTTTCTGTTGGAAATAATACCAACTTTCCTTCTTTTTATTCCATTTGCTGCTTCCTTTATTTCTTCTATTTTTACTTCTTTTTTCTTCATTAAAATATATAGATTTCATTTAATCACTTTTTCCTCTGTAACAATTTTACAATATTATTTTGATTATGTCTATAATATTTTATTTTTTAAAATTCTAATCCAAAACTTACACCTAAAGCACTGTTTAATTCATTTATTATTCTTTCGTCATTTATATGACCTATTTTTTCCTTCAACCTGCTTTTTTATCTATTGTTCTTATTTGTTCTGTTAAAACAATAGAATCAGCTTTTAACCCACTTTCTTCTGGACTTATCTCTATATGAGTAGGCAACTTATTTTTAGTGGTTTGTGATGTTATTGCCGCTGCTATTACTGTTGGACTATGCTTATTTCCAACATCATTTTGTATAATCAGGAACTGGTCTTATTCCTCCTTGTTCTGACCCAACAACAGGGCTTAAATCAGCATAAAACATATCTCCTCTTTTTATTACCATTATCTTCACTCCCAGTATTTGCATATTTAAGGTTTGTTTTTTAATATATTTTAGTATTAGTTGAGATAAAAATAATAGTAACTACTAGCCTTTTTTTACATATTTACATATACATTTTTTAATCTAAATGCCAACACATCATCCCTTTTTAAACTATTTATTTCTATCTCATTATATAATATGTAAACGGTTGTATTTTTTGCTAACGTTCTTTATTTGCATTTTTATAGGTTTGCCTGTTTTTCTATCTATATATAACTTTTTATTCAATTCATCTGCATCTTTTATTTCCATTATTATGATTCCATTTTTGCTCTATAATATTTTGTTTTCCTGTTTCTATCATCTTTTTTGTATTCTTCTGTAAATGTATTTAGCCACAGAAAATTACTTGTTACATCAGAGTAATTTTCATATATAGTACTTAGATTCAACTTAGTATTATTTATTTTCAAATTGTTTCCGTCAAATATTGTTTCTAAGCCTTCTATATTACTTGGCTCTAATACTATTTGTTTTTGTACATTAGGTTCTGCATATTTTTGTTCTAGTACATATTTATTTTTGTTTTTATTGCTTTGTATCTCAACTTCAATTTTGGCATTGTATGATCTAATACTTAAAATATATTCTTCAATTTCCTTTAAATTTTTGTTACTCATATTATTTCCACTTTTTAAATTTTTATAATTATTTTTTTTAAAAAAATATATAATTACTGATGTAACCAAAACAGCCAAAATGCCCAATATAATTATTAATTTTTTTTCCATAATTAATCTAACTCTCTCCTTCCCTATTTTTACAGTCTAAAAAAAAAGAGAATAGAAATATTCTATTCTCTATATATTTTTATTCAATTATTTTTAAAGTATTCTATTAAACATTTTTTCTAATTCGTTTTGCTTTTCTATTTTATTTATTTTTTTTTCTCTTATTTCTGTTGCGTTCCTCATATTTTTTATATAACAACTTATATGTTTTCTCATTTCTTTTATTGCAATTTCTTCGCCCTTTTCCTGTACTTCTAAATTAATGTGATTTAATATTATACATAGTTGCTCACTCTTAGAAATAGGCTCAACCTCTTTTCCCTGTAAAAATCTATTATTTCTTTAAATATCCATGGCCTTCCAATTGTTGCCCTACCTATCATAATGCCATCTACACCTGTTTGTTCGAACATTCTTAGTGCATCTTCCTTCGTTTTTATATCTCCATTTCCTATAACAGGTATTTTTACCGCATCCTTTACTTTTTTAATTATATCCCAGTCTGCAACTCCAGAATAAAATTCTGCTCTTGTTCTACCATGTATAGTTATAGCCGAAGCTCCCGCCGCTTCTATTATTTTTGCTACTTCTACAGCAACAATATTTTCTGAATTCAACCTTTTCGTATTTTTACGGTTTTACCGGTACTTTTGCATTTTTTACAACCACTTTTACTATTTGCTCTAGTAATTCTAAATTTTGCAACAAGCTGCTTCCATCCCCATTTTTCACTACCTTAGGAGCTGGACATCCCATATTAATATCTATAATATCTGCTGTATCACTTACATAATTCGCTGCAAACTCCATTGATTGAATGTCACTTCCAAATATTTGAACTGCAATAGGCCTATCTTGCTCGTTTACTTTTAACAATTTTTTTGTCTTTTTCATCATTATAATATAAAGCTTTGCTACTAACCATTTCTGTATATGTAAGTCCTGGGCCAAATTGTTTGCAAACTGTTCTAAATGGCAGGTCTGTTATTCCTGCCATTGGCGCTAAAAAATATATTGTTTTCTAATTCTACATTTCCTATCTTTATTTTTTTTTTAAATACATTTTCCCCTCATTTACAATTTTTTAGTAATTTCTTCGAAGTTCGGGTAATTAAAATCGCCCCTACATTTTTCATAGAATACCTTACACTATCTTATAATTACAACTTATTCTATAAATAATACTTTTTTTGTCTTCTTCCACTAATATTTAATAATATTCCTATCATTATTATATTGCTCAATAGTGAGCTTCCCCCATAACTTACAAATGGAAGTGGTATTCCCGTTATTGGCAACAAACCCATTGTCATTCCTATATTCTCCAGCATATGAAAAAAGAATATTCCTGCAATTCCTGCTGCAATATATGATCCTTCTAGATCTTTTGCAGTTTTAGCAACATATATAGCCTTTGTAATTAGCACAACATATAAAACTATTATTCCTGCTGCAACTATAAATCCCAATTCTTCTCCAATAACAGAAAAAATAAAGTCTGTAGTTTTAGGATACAAAAAGCCTAATTGAGTTTGATTTCCCTTTAATAGACCCATTCCAAATAATTGACCTGCACCTATTGCAAGTTTTGATTGTATAATATTGTACCCTGCCCCCCTTGGATCCAAATTTGGATTTTAAATATACATCTATTCTTGTTTTTTGCATGCTCTGGCAATATAAAAAAGTAGAGTAATGGAACTGCTACAATAACCACCGCTATTGCAATAATTATATATTTTTTATCTATTCCAGCCACAAATAACATAAAAATTAGTGCCATAATAAATGCTATTGCCGTTCCATAGTCTGGTTGTTTAATTATTAGTAATACCGGAACCATTGCTACACCTAATATTATTGCTAATTTATATATTACATTTATTTCTTTTTTTTCCCTCTTGCCTGTATTTTCACTATTGTATATGTTAAGGATAATATTATTACAATCTTGGCTAATTCTGCTGGTTGAAATGATACTGCACCTATATTATACCAGCTTGTTGCACCATTTATTGGAGTTGTAAATAAAACTCCTGCTAGCAACAATATAATAATCCCATATAATATTGGGGCTATTTTTTATTAGTAACTCATAATCTATTGCTATAATTGCTATTAATATTGGTATACTTACCATTATCCAAACTATTTGTTTTTTTAGTTCATCATAATTTGAGTTTTGAGTAGCTGAAAATAGGGCTACCAAGCCTATTATAATTAATATAACAGTACATATTAGTATTCCCCATTCCATATTTTTAAGAATTCGTTTCCTCATTGCTTACCTCATTATCATTATCATTTTCGTTTGAAACTATATCTTCTTTATTCTCTTTTTTCATTTTTTTCGTTTGGTGATTTTTCTATTGTTCCTAGTTCCTTCTCCGCCTCATTTTCTTTTTGTTACTTCCTTTTTTGATTCCTTTTTTTTTGTGGATTTTTCTTCTGTTTCTGGTTTTTCTTCTTCAGATATTTTCTCAATCTGTTTTAAGTCTTCTTCCTTTTCTTTTTTCTGTGCTTTCTTCCTCTTCCTTGTTTTGAATTTTTCTTGCTTCATTTTTTATAGTCACTATTGGAATATTAGCATATAGTGAAGGCGCACCTACTGTGCCATCATCACCAGATTTATTTTTGTAAGTCTAACATCTATTGCTTTTTCATCTATCTCTATATATATTTTTTTTTTATAACCTCTATTATTTCTTGTTTCATCATTTCTAGAAAGTCTGCTGATATATTTGCTCTATCCTGTGCCAATACTAAGTGTAGTCTTTTTCTTTTGCCGTTTCTTTAGAATTTTCTTTTCCATTTTTTCCTATGTTTTTAAAGAAATTTATTATATTTTCAAACATCTTATACCCCCATCAGTAATTATTTTTTTTAGAAAAACGATGCTTTAATTTAGCAAAAAAAAAAACTTTCCTTTCTTCCAGGTATAGTCACCTCTATGTTTTTCTCCTAATATTCTTCTAGCTATTTCTATATATGCTTTTTCCAGATGGAGCCTTATGGTTAGATACTACTGGTTCACCTTTATTAGTTTGCGTAATTATATATTCATCATCAGGTACAACTCCAATTAGGTCTATTGATAGCAAGTCTACAATATCTTCTACATCCATCATTTCGCCTTTTCTTCTTACCATTGCTGGTCTTAATCTATTTACTACTAATTCTGGATTTTTTTATTTCTGACGCTTCCAAAAGTCCTACAATTCTATCTGCATCTCTTATTGCGGAAATTTCTGCGGTTGTTACTACTATTGCTCTATTTGCTCCTGCTATGGCATTTTTAAAGCCTTGTTCTATTCCTGCTGGACAATCTATAATTATGTAATCAAACTCTTCTTTTAGTTTTTCTGTTAATTCTTTCATTTGTTCTTCATTTACTGCACTTTTATCTCTTGTTTGCGCTGCTGGAAGTAAAAACAAATCCTTAAAAAACGCTTGTCCTTAATTAATGCCTGTTTCAATTTGCATTTTTTTTTTTCTTCAACAACATCTACTATGTCATACACTATTCTATTTTCCAGTCCCATTACAACATCAAGATTTCTTAGTCAATATCTGTATCTATTAAAACTACCTTTTTTTCCCTCTTAATGCTAAAAGCAGACCCAAGATTTGCTGTTGTTGTTGTCCTTTCCAACACCACCTTTTCCGGATGTTACAACTATAACTTCTCCCATCTTTATTTGTCCTCCTTTAAACTTCAGAGAATTTTAATTTCTCATTTTTATTTATTATAAAAAGTGCTTTTCAATGTTTATATTATATACGGATTTTGTCCAAAGGTCAATGTATATAAGAAAAAATATCAGAGAAATTAATCATGTTCATGACAATTTTATTATTTTGGGTGTATTATAAGTATATAAAAAATAGGCAATTACAGAAATGTAGTTGCCTAATATAATTGTGAAACTACACCTTTTTGGGATATAGTTCATATCAGATACTTAATTTTTTCTAAGTCTAATAATGCTTGCCATCTTTTATCTACTTCATTTTGAAATTCTTCTAACATCCATTCATTTCCAGGTTTAAACATATGTTTAAATCTTTTTTTGTGGTTTTAAAAATTCTTCTATTGGTAGTTTTTTAGCAGGTTTATATGTTATTTTATATTTTCCGTCTACAACCTCATATAAAGGCCAATAGCAAGTTTCAACAGCAAGCTTATTTATTTGCATTAGCATGTCTGTAGGATATCCCCAACCTCTAGGGCAAGGAGATAATACATTTAAAAAAGCAGGTCCTTTAGTATATATAGCTTTTTCAGATTTTTCATATAAATCTTTAAAATTGTTGACTGCAATGGTTTGACCAACATATGGAATATGATGTGAAACCATTATTTCTGTTAAATCTTTTCTAGATTGCATTTTTCCTGGAATAACACTTCCGGCAGGTGATGTAGTAGTATCTGCAAATTTAGGTGTAGCAGAAGATCTTTGAATTCCAGTATTCATATATGCTCCATTGTCATAACAAACATAAACCATATCATGACCACGTTCCATAGCTCCAGATAGACTTTGCAATCCAATATCATAAGTTCCTCCATCGCCACCAAATGTAATAAATTTTACTTCCTGATTTTCTGGGAGCTTACCTTGTTTCTTTAATGATTTGTAGGCTGCTTTTCCGCACCAGATGCTGTTGCCGCAGCACACTCAAAAGCTGTATGAATATATGAATCTGTCCAAGCAGTATAAGGATATAAAAATGTTGATACTTCCATACATCCAGTAGCATTAGAAATAACTGCTTTATCCTCTGGTTTTAATGCTCTTAATACCATTCTGGCAATTGGAGGAGCACCACAACCAGCACACATTCTATGACCAGCAGTAAGTCTTGATGGCTTATTTGCCATAACTTCTTTTAAATTATATGCCATTATTTATCCCTCCTAACACTTAAATATCTATATGGGTTTTCTACTTTACCAGAATTTGCAACTTCCTGTAAATCTGTGTATACAGTGTGAATATCTTTTGTAGTAGTATCTCTACCACCAATACCATAAATATAGTTTATAGCTGGGACATTTTTACCATTAACATACATACTTGATGTAACATCTTCAAATAATGCTCCACCAATAGCATTTAAAGAATCCGCTTTATCTAATATAGCTACTGCTTTCAAATGGCCTAATGCATTTGCAACTTCATCAGCTGGGAAAGGTCTAAATACTCTAATTTTAAGAAGACCAGCTTTTTATACCTTTAGCTCTTAATTCATCTACAACAGCTTTTACAGTACCCGCAGTTGAATTCATACATACAATTGCAAATTCTGCATCATCTAATCTGTATTCCTCAAAGAAAGAATATTTTCTTCCAGTTAGTTCTTCAAAATCTTTACTTACCTTTAAAATTACATCTTTTGCTTTTTTTCATTGCTTCAGCTTGTTGATACTTATGCTCAAACAAATATGCTTGCAAGTCTAAAGGTCCTATAGCCATTGGCTCTTTTTGCATTTAGTAAATAATGTTCTGGCTTATATTTTCCGACAAACTCTTTTACTTTTTTCATCTTCTATTAATTCAATATTTTCAATAGAATGTGATGTTATAAAACCATCTTGGCAAACCATTAAAGGTAAAAAGTACATCTTTATTTTCTGCAATTCACTGTGCGCCATAATTAAGTTATCATATGCTTCCTGATTATTTTCAGAAAATAACATTATCCAACCGCTGTCTCGAACTCCCATAGCATCAGAATGATCATTGTGTATATTTAATGGGCCAGATACCGCACGATTTACTAAAGACATTACAATTGGAAGTCTTAAACTTGAGGCAATATATATCATCTCCCACATTAAAGATAATCCATTAGCAGAAGTTGCAGTCATTGCTCTTGCACCAGCGGCTTCTGCACCAATACATGCACTCATAGCACTATGTTCACTTTCAACAGCAACAAATTCCGTATCAACAGCACCATTACTAACAAATGTTGAAAAATATTGCGGAATTTCTGTAGAAGGTGTAATAGGAAAGGCAGCTACAACATCAGGATTAATTTGTTTCATTGCAGTAGCAGCAGCTTCATTTCCACTTAAACGTTCTCTTATACTCATAATTAAATCTCCTTTCTTTACTCTCCTTCATTTTTCATTTCTATAGCATTAAAAAGGACAAACCTTGGCACATACGCCACATCCTTTACAGTAATCAAAATTAAAATCTTCTCGATTTCCATCTTTATTAACAGGAATTGCATCTTCTGGACAAACAGGAAAACATAAGCCACATTGTTTGCATTTATCACTAATGTATATAGGCTTAATACTCCTCCAATCGCCAGTTTTAAAATTTGTAGCATTCCCTGCTTGATAAATATTACCACCAATAGTCATATTTTCAGCTGTAGTATTTTTATTTATATTTGACATATAAAATTACCCCTTTCTTATGAGATTAAATTTACTTGATTTAATGCAAGTTGTAAAGCTTTCATATTGCCATCTATGACTTCAGGTTTTTTTGCAAATTTATGCTTAAAAGATCCTTGCATATCATTTAAAAATTCTTCATCTGTCATAATTCCAGTTACTTTTTTTACAACTGCAGCAAGCATAGGAGTATTTGGAAAATATTTTCCAAGAGCCTCCATAGATATTTCCTCTAGCATCAATTGTATAAACTTTTCCATTGTATCCATTCAAAACATTTTTTAGATAGTCATAATTTTTAGTTGTATTAATAATTATTGCACCATCTTCTTTTAACCCAGCTGTAACCTCTACACTTTCAAGTAATGTATCATCAACTACAACAACATAATCAGGTTCATAAATATTACTATGTATTGTTATAGGAGAGTTACTTATTCTGTTATATGCAGTAATAGGAGCACCCATTCTTTCAGGACCATATTCAGGAAAACCTTGAATATATTTGCCAGTATTAAAAGCAGCATCTGCTAACAAAAGAGAAGCTGTTTTAGCACCTTGGCCACCTCTACCATGCCATCTAATCTCAATTAAATTATTCATTTAAAAGCATACCTCCTTATATAAATATAAGTAAAGTATATGATTAAAAAAAAAATATCTGTCAAGACTTGTTTTTTTATTTATACAAAAAAAACAACACATTTGTTAGTATGTGTTGTTTTTCTAGTATTGTGTTATTTACATGTGGTTTGTTTCATCTTGTTTTATTTCTTCTTTATTTTCAGTTTCAGCTACTACTGATTTATTTTTGTTCTTATTTATTATTAGCACAATTGCCACTGCTATGCCTGCTATTACTATTACCATTATAGCATATATTATTACTGGACTTTTTGCAGCTTCAAATTTTACTTCATTTATTTCCCCTGGCATTAATACCCACTCTAATGTTTTTCCATCTTTTGATACTGTTGTAGCATTGTTATTGCCTGCTTTAAATGGTAATGTAATTTTATATACCATTTTCATTTTCTTTATCATTGTGTTTAACATAGCAGATGTTTCTTCTGTAGACTCTTCTAGCATATTTGTTAAATCCAATTTAGCATCTTGAGCAAATTTTGTGTTTAATAAATTTTTCTCATATTTTATTTTATTATTTTCATCTGTTTGCTCACCTTCTGTCAATAACCCTAATTCTATATCAAAATCTTCAATATTTTCAAACACTTTTAGTAGCTCTAAAACCATATGTATTATCGTCTTCGTATGCCTCAGTTGTGTATCCTTCTGATTCTATGCTTGCTTTTGCTTCTCCCATTGTTTCATCATTTTTCAATGTATCTGTTGAAATTCCCATGTCTTTTAAAAATTGTTTATCATATCCCATTAAATATGATATTTCTGCACTTCCATCATTGTTTAATTTTACCTCATAATTTATGTTCATGCATCCTGTTAATGTAATTAATGTTACAGCTAATATAGCTATTATTGATATTATTTGTACTGCTTTTTTCATTTTTATTTTTCCTTTCTTCGAAGTGCGAGCAATTAAAATCGCCCCTACATTTTTCATAGATTACCTTACTCTATCCTTCGTGTTTATTCTGCTAACTCTGGTGCTTCAACTGGGCAAACACCTGCACATGTTCCACATTCTATGCATTGTTCTGGATCTATTACATATTTTCCCTCGCCTTGTGCTATGCACTCTACGGGGCATTGTTGTGCACATGCTCCACAACTTATACATTTATCTGTTATCTTATATGCCATATTTTTCACCTCCCTAAAAATACATCTTTTTGTTTATTATATATCATCATCTGTCTTGTTTTGTGTATCCATTTTTTCTAACTTTTCTAGCTCTTGTAGTTCTTTTAAATGTTCTTTCTCTTCAGGATCCTCTTCTTCATTTTCTGGACTTTTTTATAAGTGTAACATCTTTAGCATTAAATTTTTTGTAAAAGTTTCATCTCCATCTTTTAATTTTACCCTTATAATCTCTTTAAGAGTTTCTATAGATTCAACTATTCCCTCACCATCTTCTGTTTTTACTATTGAACCTACTTTAGGTATTCTGCTTAATTTATCCTCATATACATCTTGTTCATATTTTAGGCAACACATAAGTCTTCCACAATTTCCAGAAATTTTAGATGGATTTAATGAAATATTTTGCTCTTTAGCCATTTTTATAGAAACAGTTTCAAAATTTCCTAAAAAATGAGCAACAACATAATTCTCTACCACAAACACCATTGCCACCAATTTTTTTACTTCATCTCTTACTCCTATTTGTCTTAACTCTATTCTTGTTTTAAATACTGCTGCCAAGTCTTTTACAAGTTCTCTAAAATCTATTCTTCCATCTGCTGTAAAAAAGAATAAAATTTTACTGTTATCAAATTTATATTCAACATCAAGCAAATTCATATCTAATTTATGTTTTTTTATTTTTTGTTGGCATATTTCAAATGCTTCTTTTTTCTTTTTTCTTATTTTCTTCATTGTGTTTCTTATCTTCTTCTGTAGCAATTCTAATAATTGGTTTCAATGGTGCAACCAATTTTTCATCTGGTAATTTTCTGTTGCATATTGCTACCTCTCCCATTTCCTCACCTTGAGAAGTCTCTACAATAACATAATCCTTCAAATCAACTTGTAAGTCTCCTGGATCGAAAAAATATATTTTACCTGGTTTTTTAAATCTAACCTCCAATGATGTTTTTCATTCAATTCCTCCCATATTTTAAGTAATAAAATGTCTATTGACATATCATAATTTGCATTATTATCTAATCTTTTTTTTTTTTTGTTTCTTCTACACTATTTATGCAATTTGCATATTTAATTTCATTTTTTTTTGCATAATTCATTATATAGTATAATATTTATATAATCTAGCATATTAAAAATATCTTCTTTGGCTTTATATAACACTTCTGCAGTATTCCATATTTCTATTATATCATTTTTATCAATATTTAATATTATTTTTTTCGACTTGTTCATATTCTTCTATTTTTTTCTTGAATAGTAATTGCTTTGCCTATACTTCCATTACAAAGTTCAAGCATGTTTTTTATTTAACACTTTTTCTTTTTTGCCTTTGTACTATATAATTTTCTATTTTTTTCATTAGACAAGCTTTCAAAATATATTTTTGTACATCTCGATTTTATTGTTGTAAGCAATTTATTTTCATTTGACACTATCAGAATTATTACTACATATTCTGGTGGTTCTTCCAATGTCTTTAATAAGCAATTTTGAGCTTCTATTGTCATCAGTTCACTATTATTAATTATATATACTTTTTTTTCCCTGAATTTATTGGCTTCTCTATTACCTTTTCTTGTAATTGTCTTATTTGTTCTATCTTAATACTCTTACCATCTTCTGCATCTATCTGCATAAAATCAGGATTGTTATTTCCCAAAAATTCTATACATGGCTTACAATTCCCACATGGTTTTTCCTCATCAGAAACACAAAATAACATATTAGCAAATGTTTTTGCAAACATTGCCTTTCCAATTCCTTCTGTGCCCACAAACATATAACTGTGTAAAATATTGTTTTCATTTATTGAGTTTTTAAGCATATTTTTTACTTTATCATTTCCTACTAAATCTTCAAATTTCAACTATTTTCCTCGCTTATTTTATTTTACCAAATAAATTAAAAGGCCAAAATCTAATCCATACTTTACTTACTTTCTATTCTTTCCAATGGAATACAGCCAAACCTTCTGCTATCTGAAGAATGTTTTCTATTGTCTCCCATTGCAAATACACAATTATCTGGAACAATTATGTCCGTATATGCTCCATTTTCTGCTTCTGTTACAACACTTTCCTCTAAGTAATCTTCCTTAAGTTCTTCCCCATTTATATACACTTTTCCATCTTTTATTTGAACATGTTCTCCTGGAAGTGCTATAACTCTTTTTTAATATAGCTGTCCTTTTCCTAATTCTAATACATAGTATACAAATTTAGAAAAAAAACGTAGTTGGTCTTCCACTGTAATCTGCTATAGGATTAGTTAAATCAACTTCTTCTATTGTTTTTATATCTTGGCATGTTTGGAGCCTCAAATGTTATTATATCTCCTCTATTTGGCATTACCTTTTTTTGTTCTGACCCATCTATTTAATATAAGTCTTTGATTTTGAACTAATGTTGGAAACATTGATGTTTGCTTAACTATTGTAAGGTGTTCCTACATAATATCTAATTATTAAGGCAAGTATAAATGCTATTATTATACAAATTATCCATTCTAAAATATCTTTTGTTTTACTATCTAGCTTCATTTACAGCGCTCTCTCCTTTACTTTATCAGTATTAATTTTACTATTTATTTGTATCATTTGCAATACCTTTATTTTACTTTTTTTCGCTGGTATTCTTATTATAACTTCTGTTCCTTTTCCTAATTCACTTCTAATATCTATACTTCCTTTATTTTGATCCAATATTTCTTTTTGCAATTGATAATCCAAGTCCAGTTCCTCCCATTTCTCTTGTTCTTGCCTTATCTGCCCTATAAAACCTGTCAAATATTCTAGTTAAATCTTGCTCCGAAATTCCAATACCATTATCAATTATTTTTTATATATGCATCATTATACACAAATCCAACATAAATTTTAATTTTACCATTTTCAGGAGTATATTTTATTGCATTAGATAATATATTTAAAACCACTCTTTTTCTATTCCATATTTATCTGCACTAACTGGTGGCACATTTGCAGTTACAAAACATTCTACATTTTGATGTTTTTTTCTCTATTTCAAATTTTAATCTTTCTTGACATTTTTTTTTTTGTTAGTTCTCCTAAATCAAATTCAGTTTCTTCTAATTTAACTTTTTTGCTATCATATTTAGAAAGAGTTAGCAAGTCTGTAACAAGTCTTGCCATTCTTCTTGCTTCTGAACTTATTACACCTAAAATTTTTTGTTGTGTATCTTTGTCATATTCTCCCTCCAATAAAGTATCCGCATACCCCATAATAGATGTAATTGGCGTTTTTAATTCATGAGATACATCTGCTACAAATTCTTTTCTCATATTATCTAGTTTAACATGCTCTGTAATATCCTGTATAACCACAATTAACCCTGCTTGCCTATTATTCTCGTCTTGAAATGGCACAAAAAAAATAGATTTACACATTTATCTTCTATTGTTAATCTATGTTCTGATGAAGTCCAATTTTCCAGATATATTATTTTTTCTAAATTTATATTAAGTTTAAGTTTATTAAATATCTTTTCAAATGAATTGTCTTTTTGCTCTAATTTTAATAAATTCATTGCTGCTGTGTTAATATGTATTATTTTTCCTTCCATATTAAATGCAATTACTCCATCTGTCATATGCAACAATATAGTTTCTATTTGTTTTTTTTGCCTTTCTATTTCATTTATATTTTGTTTTAATTCATTTGTCATTAATGTAAATGCATTAACTAGTTCTCCAATTTGGGTATCTGTTCCATTTTCACTTTCTAATTTTACATCTTCGCCAGCTGTTATTTTTTTCTACACTTTTTATCAATTTTGTTATTGGCTTTGTTATAGATTTAGAAATAAAAAAATTCCCATTATTAATATAATAATAAAAAATGTGCCCAAGCTCACAGCCGAAATAGATTTTAAATTTTCAATTTGATTTGTCAAATTTTGTTGCAGTTCTACTTGATTTTGCATATTTTTCAAATTCTCCAAAATCGATATGCTGTAACAAGATATCCCTACTATAAATGCTATTCCTATTATTAAAAATATTAATAGTATCCTAAATTGAATATTTTTTGTCATTTTGGTTTACATTCCTTTCTGTCTTTATATAGGTTTATTTTTAATATGATAAATTATAAAACGCAGTAAAGATTGAGTTGCTCTTTACTGCGTTTTTATCTATTTTGAAGCTATATAATAACCTACTCCTCTTTTTGTAATTAATATTTTAGGACTTGATGTATCTTTTTCTATTTTTTTCTCTTATTCTTCTTACAGTAACATCAACTGTTCTTATATCTCCATAATATTCATATCCCCAAACTTTTTTCCAATAAAGTTTCTCTTGTTACTACTTGTCCTGGCTGGTTTGCCAAATATTTTAAGACTTCAAACTCTCGTATAGTTAAATCTATTACTGTTCCTCTTACTTTTACCTCAAATTTTTCCAAATCTAATGATAAAAGTCTCCTACTTCTATTTTAGAATTTTCGTTTTTTCCTTATATTTTTCTTCAGAAACATTTAATGAAACTTCTGATTTTCTTAAATTAGCTTTTACCCTTGCTATTAGTTCCCTTATACTAAATGGTTTAGTTATATAATCATCTGCTCCCAATTCTAATCCTAATATTTTGTCTATTTCTTCATCCTTTGCTGATAACATTATTATTGGTACATTTAGTGTATGTCTTATTCTTTTTGCAAACTGTTAATCCATCCACTCTTGGTAACATTATATCTAATAAAATTAAATCCGGCTTTTTTTTCCAGTGCAAGCTGTATTGCTGTCTCTCCATCATATGCTTCTAATGTATCATATCCTTCTTTTTTTGTAAATTATATACTAAAATTTCAACAATTGGCTTTTCATCGTCTACTACTAATATTGTTCTTTTTTGTCTTTTTTTCAATATCTTCCACGAGAAAATTCCACCTTTCTTCACTTCCATTTATATATATTTTATATCACATAACTGGCTTTTTAACAAGTTCTTTTTTTTAATTTTGTTTATTTATTGGTTACTATTTTTTTTCTTCCTTGTTTTTTCTTTTAGGTTTTGTAACCTCTTTTTCTTTTTCTGGTTCCCACTTTTCTCCTATTTTTTGGTTTATTCAAAAATATAGTTGCATGTTTCTGGGTTATGTTCGCAAATATAATACTTTTTTCTTTCTTTTTTGGTTTTTCTTACTTGTACTTTTGCTCCACATATCGGACATGGAACATCAATGTTTTCTACTATTGGTTTTGCATTTTTACATTCTGGATACCCGGACATGCTAAAAATTTTCCATATCTTCCATATTTATATACCATCATTCTTCCGCATTTTTTTCGCATGGAATATCTGTTACTTCATCTGCTATTGTAACATGTTCTAATTCTTTTTCTGCCTTATCCAATTGCTCTTTAAATGGTGGATAAAATTCTCTTAATATTTGTTTCCAATTTTCTTTTCCTTCTGCAACAGCATCAAATTCTTCTTCTATTTTAGCTGTAAATTCCACATCTATTATATTTGAAAGTTTTCTACCAATAATTTATTTACAACCTTGCCTAATTCTGTTGGCATTAGCTGTTTTTTGTTCTTTTTCTATATATCTTCTTTCTAATATTGTTGTAATTGTTGGAGAATATGTACTTGGTCTACCTATGCCTTTTTTCCTCCAAGGCTTTTACAAGACTTGCTTCTGTATATCTTGGTGGTGGTTCTGTAAAACTTTGTTTTGAATTCAATTTTTGTTTTATAACTGTTGCACCTATTTCTAATTCTGGTAAAAAGATAGTTCAACCTCTTCTTTTTCATTTTCTAGAACTTCAACATATAGAGTCATAAATCCCTTAAATTTCAAGTTTTGTCCTGAAGCTCTAAAATTATATGTATTTACATCTATATTAGCAGATACAGTATTATAAATTGCTGCTGACATTTGACTTGCTATAAATCTATTGTATATTAATTTATAATAATTTATATTGTTCTGGTGTCAAATACTGTTTTATAGTTTCTGGCTCTAAGTCTATATATGTTGGTCTTATTGCCTCATGTGCATCTTGTGAATCTTTATTTGTTTTATAATATCTATTCTCGTAGTAATTTTCTCCATAAGTTTTTACTATATGTTCTTTTTGCATATGCTCTTGCTTCTTCTGATATTCTTGTTGAATCTGTTCTCATATATGTAATTAATCCTATTGTTCCCTTTGCTCCAACATTAACTCCTTCGTATAATCCTTGTGCTATGCTCATTGTTCTTTTAAGAGTAAATCCTAATTTTCGTGAAGCTTCTTGTTGCATTGTGCTTGTTGTAAAAGGTGGAGCTGGTGTTCTTTTTTTTCTCACCTTTTTTTACATCTGTTACTATATATTGCCCTTTTTCTATTTGCTTTATTATATAATCTACATCTTCTTTAGAATGTAATTCAAGTTTTTTTCCTTTTTTACCATAAAAAATTTGCTTCAAATGTTTTTTTCTGTTTTCGGTTCTAATAACTGTGCTGTTATATTCCAATATTCTTCTGGTATAAACTTTTTCTATTTCTTCTTCTCTATCAACTATTAACTTAACCGCTACAGACTGAACTCTACCTGCTGATAACCCTCTTTTAACCTTTTTCCATAGTATTGGACTTATTTTGTATCCTACTATTCTGTCTAATACCCTTCTCGCCTGCTGTGCATCTGTTAGGTCTTTGTCTATTTTTTTTCTCGGACTTTTTATAGATTTTTGTATCGCCTCTTTTGTTATTTCATTAAATGTAACTCTGCACACTTCATCTTCTGGTATTTCCAATATATATGCTAAGTGCCACGCTATTGCTTCTCCTTCACGGTCAGGGTCAGTTGCCAGATACACATATTTTGCATTTTTGCTTTTTTTTTTTAATGTTTTTATTAAAGCTCCCTTTCCTCTTATATTTATATATTCTGGAGTAAAATCATTTTCTATATCTATTGCTAACTTACAGATTTTGGCAAATCTCTAATATGTCCCATAGACGCTAATACTTTTTACATTGCCACCCAAAAACTTTTTAATTGTAGTTGCTTTTTGCTGGTGACTCAACAATAATTAATTTGTCTGCCATTTTTAATTTTATGCCCCTTTTATTAATCTGGAAAATTTTTTCTTGTTACTTATCTATATAATAATAGCCCAATTTTTTTTTTCCTTTTGGCAAGTAAATTTTAAATTTGTATTATTTTATTTTTAATTTACTCTTAACATTCATCCTTCCTTTTTTGATCTATTTTTATAATTATTTCTCCCTGTAAATCTGTTCTATAAATCCTGCACTTAATGTTTTCTAAATTTTTAATTGTTTGTTGATTTGGATGACCAAAAGTGTTATTTTTTCCAACTCCTATTAATGCTATCTTCGGTTTAACCGCTTTTATAAATTCTGGTATTGACGATGTTTTTGAACCATGATGAGCTACTTTTAATATATCTGCCCTTATTTCTGCTTTTTTTTTCTGCTTTTAATATTTGCTGTTCTGCCAACTTCTCAATATCTCCTGTAAATAACATTTTAAAATTATTGTAATTAAACTGTGCTACTATTGAATTATTGTTTAACGGATTTTCTGATAATAGTCTACTTGTTGGGAATAATATTTTAAATTCTGAATATCTTCCAATTTTTTATTTTATCCCCTTTCTTTACTTCTATTAACCTAATTTTTTTTATGTATCATCAACTTTTTAGATCTTTCATAATTTTCACTATGTTCTGCTTGCTCGGAAATAATTATATTTTTAACCTTCACTTTTTCCATTATAGTAAGTATTCCTCCGCAATGGTCAGTATCAAAATGTGATATTAAAACATAATCAATTTTCAAAATCCTCCTATCTAGCAAATATGGTAAAAGTACTTTTTCTCCCACATCAAAGCTATCACTGCCTCCTCCATCTATTAGCACCGTTTTTTTTGTCTGGAGTTATTATTAATGTACTATCCCCTTGTCCTACATCTATAAAAAATATTCTTAATTTTTGTGGAAATATATATATTATAAAATTAATTAGAATTAAAACAATTAACAAACATATTATAATTTTGCATTTATTATTTTTTTTTTTGCTTTTTATGCAATATAGTATAATTGCATAATAGGATATAACATTAAACATGTATGGTGTTACAACTAAAATATTAGAAAATGGTAATTTGGAGCATATCTGTGATATTTTAATTAATATACTTAATATTGGTTTTATAAATATCGCAATAAGCCTTGTTAGTGGTTTTACTGTAATTGATGCTATTATAAATAAGAATCCAGTTATTACAATTATTCCTAAAATTGGAGAAGCCATTATGTTTGAAATTATAAATGTAAAAGATACTGTGTTAAAATGATACATCATAATTGGAATAATTATAATGTTAGCATATATAGAAACTAATGCCATTTGTTTTATATAATTTATTACTTTACTATTTGATTTTTTCTCTTGTATTCTTTTTTATAAAAATAATTATCCCAATTGTCCCTCCATATGATAATTGAAATCCCAAATCTAACAAACTATATGGATTAAATATTAGCGTAATTAATGCTGCTACAGAAATATTTGTATATACATCTGATTTTCTATATATTATGCCTGAAAATAGTGTCAAAACCGCCATTATACAAGCTCTTGTAACAGATGGTGTAAAGTTTGTTATTGCCATAAAAACAAGTAAAAAAAATATACAAACTATTTTTTCCATTTTTCTTTCCAATAATAGAATTTTTGTAATACATATGTTAGTCCAAGAATTATGTATGATACATGAGCCCCAGATACAGCAAGCATATGTGATAAATTGCTTGTTTTAAAACTCTCTTGTATGTCTTCACTTAATTTGTCCTTATCGCCCAATAATATTGCTAACAACAAATTGCCTTCTTCATCTGTTAATGTTCCATTTCTTGTATCTTTAATATATTTTTGTATATTGTGTATAAAAAACTACCATTACTTGATTTTAATATTTTAGCTTTTTTCTAGTTCTACAGTTCCTATAATTTTTTTAGTTTTTAAATATTGCTTATAATTATATCCTTTATAATTTCTTGCTTCTTCTGGCTGTTTAAATTCTCCTTCTATGTATAGTGAATCTCCATATTTCATGCTTGGAATATCTTGTGACATTTTTATATTTATTAATATTTTTTTATTATTCCTTACAATTTTAGCAGTACAAACTTTTTTATACTCTTTTTTCTTGTATGTCTGAGATAATTGTTACCATTTCTTTTATTGGCATATCACTTATTTTGCTATACTTGTTTTCTAAAATACTAACATAACCAATGGATATTATTAAACATATTAAAATCACTATTATCTTTTTATTTTTTGTTATTAATAAAATTATAATAGCTATTGGTATACTTAAAAAGCTATACTTCCAAAGTATAGCCTCATTATTATTCCTATTATATAGCTTATCGAGGCAACACAAAAATAATCTTTTAATATTTATCACTCCTAAAGTGTATGCCCCCTATTTAATTTAAAATATTCTTCTAGCTGCTGTGTATCTGTCATAATATCCACCATCTAGTAAAGTAGAAATTTTAACACAATATCCTGTTCCTGAAGAAGCATGTATAAAATTTCCATCTCCTATATATATTCCAACATGTCCTATACCATCATATGTTGGATAATCCAAGAAAAAATACCAAATCTCCTGGTTTCAATTTGCTTTTTAACTCACTTTTATTAATGTTTAGCTCTGTTCCATAACGTGATTGTGATGTTGCTCCATGTGGCAACGAAATTCCAAAATGCTTGTACACATACATTGTAAATCCTGAGCAGTCAAAAAGAATTTGGTCCAGCTGCTCCATAAACATATGGGCAGTTTAAATATTGTTTTGCATATGCCACAACATCTTCGCCTTTAGTTGAAGATGTTGTTTCTGTATTATCATTTGCTGTTTCTGGTATATTTGTTGTAGTTCTTACCTCTGCACTTCTAGACGTTGTTTCCTTTTTTTGTTCTGATACAAGCCTTTTAGCAATATACCCTACATCTTCTGAACTTTTAACCTTATACCAATCTCCTTCTTCTCCTATTAGTGTAATTTCTGTGTTTAACGCAAGTACCTTTATTATATCACTATCTGTTGTAGCACTTTTTTTTTTCTCATGTTAACTGCTGTATCATTTACATATGCTGTCTTTTCTTCGTATTTTACATTATTATTTTCTTCATTCTTAGTTGTAGTTCCTGCATTATTATTTGTTTGATTATTCTTTGTACTTGTTTCTGTTGATATTATGTCTTTTCTTATCCAACCGCTTATTTGATTTGTTTGTATATATGCCCAAGTAGTTGTTGTATTAATAACCTCTATTTGTGTTCCTTGTTTTAGTGAACCTATATTTTCTGAATAAATAAGTGGTAAAATTTTTATACTTGTATCTTTTAATACTTTATTACTAATTGTTTCTGTTTGTTGTTCATCTGGTTTTTGAGGTTCTTCTGTATTAGTAGTAGTTGGTGTTTCTGCATTAGCTTCCGTTTTTTTCAGGTTCTTGCTCTTTTTTTGCATAATCCTTACTTATATATCCTATCATTCCTAAATATTTAACTTTATACCAATTTCCCTCTTCTGCAATTAGTTCACATTTATATCCTGTTTGAAACGCCATTATAACTTCTGAATCTGTAGATGCTTCTCTTCTAAAATTCAAATTATCTGTTGTTACCTCTACTGTTGTTGCTTTTGATATGTTTGTTGTAAAAAACATAGTAAATAATATTATTAGCACCATTAATATAGTCATTTTGAAGATTTTCATATAAAAAACTCTCTCTCCTTCAATTATTTTAACACGTATAGTATATAATTAAAAACAAAAAAAGTCAAATGAAAAATAGACTTTTCTAAGATTAAGGGATTGGTTAAACTTAGATTTAAAATTGTTATACAGGCGATTAAAATCGACCCTACATTGTTTTTCTACTTTAGACTATAGAAAATATTATTAATAAAATTAATTTTATTTGTAATTGAGTCTGAAAAAAGTTGATGAAATTTTAAAATAGTAGTCAAAAAAGCAAGGTGTTGCAATTTCTTGTAAACCTTGCCTTTTCTATATTCCATAATTTATATTATTCAATAACTTCTGAAACAACACCTGAACCAACTGTTCTACCACCTTCACGGATAGCGAATCTTAGTCCTTTTTCAATAGCTATTGGTGTGATAAGTTCGATTGTCATATCTACGTTATCTCCTGGCATAACCATTTCTGTTCCAGCTGCTAATTCGATAACACCTGTAACGTCTGTTGTTCTGAAATAGAATTGTGGTCTATATCCATTGAAGAATGGTGTATGACGTCCACCTTCTTCTTTTTGTTAGAACGTATACTTGTGCTTTTGAATTTTGTATGTGGATGAATTGTTCCTGGTTTTGCAAGAACTTGACCACGTTCAACTTCTGTTCTTTGGATACCTCTTAATAATGCACCAATATTGTCTCCAGCTTCTGCTTGATCCAATATTTTTCTAAACATTTCAACACCTGTAATTGTTGTTTTCTTAGGTTCTTTTGAAAGACCTACTATTTCAACTTCATCTTGTAATTTAACTGTTCCTCTTTCAACTCTACCTGTAACAACTGTTCCTCTACCACTAATAGTCATAACGTCTTCAATTGGCATTAAGAATGGTTGGTCTACTGGTCTGTCTGGTGTTGGTATATAGCTATCAACTGCATCCATTAATTCTTTCATTGGAGCATATACTGGATCATTAGGATCTGTTGATGTGCTCTCTAATACTTTTAGTGAAGAACCTTTTATAATTGGAATTTCGTCTCCTGGGAAATCATAGCTTGATAATAAGTCTCTAACTTCCATTTCTACTAATTCTAATAATTCTGGATCGTCAACCATATCGCATTTGTTTAAGTAAACAACGATATATTTAACACCAACTTGTCTAGCAAGTAATATATGCTCTCTTGTTTGAGGCATTGGTCCATCAGCTGCAGAAACAACTAATATAGCACCATCCATTTGTGCAGCACCTGTAATCATGTTTTTAACATAATCAGCGTGTCCTGGACAGTCAACGTGTGCATAGTGTCTTTTTATCTGTTTCATATTCTACGTGAGCTGTGTTAATTGTAATTCCTCTTTTTTTTTTTTCTTCTGGAGCACTATCGATTTGATCATATGCTTCATATTTTGCTTTTCCTAATAAGCCTAAATATTTTGTAATAGCTGCTGTTGTTGTTGTTTTACCATGGTCAACGTGACCAATGGTGCCAATGTTAACATGTGGTTTTGTTCTTTCAAATTTTGCTTTTAGCCATTTAAATTTCCTCCTTAATTTTAGTGTTAGAATTTTTTCTAACCTTTTTATATTTTTAAAATTAATAACTAATTTTTATCACTTGCATTTTATAACAAATTTGAGAAAAATGCAAGTATTTTAACTATTTTTAATTTAGTCTTTTTTTTTTTGCTCTTGAAGATACTATTGTCTCCAATATTGATTTTGGAACTTCTTCATAATGTGATGGCTCCATAGAGTATGTTCCTCTTCCTTGTGTTTTAGAACGTAAATCTGTTGCATATCCAAACATTTCTGATAATGGAATAAAGCTTCTTATTACTTGGTTTCCGCTTTGTGCTTCCATACCTTCCATTCTACCACGTCTTGAATTAACGTCTCCTATAACATCTCCCATATATTCTTCTGGAACTGTTATTTCAACTTTCATTATTGGTTCTAGAATAACTGATTTAGCTTGCTTACATCCTTCTTTGAATGCCATTGAAGCAGCTATTTTAAATGCCATTTCTGAAGAGTCAACTTCATGGTAAGAACCATCTACCAAAGTTGCTTTTAAAGTCTATAACTGGGTATCCAGCTAATATACCACTTTCAGCAGCTTCTCTAATTCCCTCTTCAATAGGTTTGATGTATTCTTTTTGGAACAACACCACCAACAATTTTGCTTTCAAATTGAATTCCTGTACCTGGCTCTAATGGTTCCATTTCTAGCCATACATGACCATATTGTCCACGTCCACCAGATTGACGAATAAATTTACCTTCAACTTTTACTTTGTTTCTAATTGTTTCTTTATAAGAAACTTGTGGTTTACCTACTGTACATTCTACTTTAAATTCTCTTTTTAATCTATCAACAATAATGTCTAGATGTAATTCTCCCATTCCTGCTATAACTGTTTGACCTGTTTCATGGTTTGTATATGTTTTGAATGTTGGGTCTTCTTCTGCAAGTTTAGCAAGAGCTATGCCCATTTTTTCACTATTAGCTTTGTCCTTAGGTTCAATAGCTATATCAATAACTGGCTCTGGGAATTCCATTGATTCTAATATAACTGGATAGTGCTGGATCACAAAGTGTATCACCTGTTGATACTTCTTTTAATCCAACTGCTGCAGCTATATCTCCAGCATATACCTTGTCAATATCTTGTCTATGGTTAGAATGCATTAAAAAGGATTCTTCCCATTCTATCTTTTTTTATCTTTATTTGCATTTAATATTGTTGAACCAGCGTCTAATGTTCCTGAATATACTCTAAAGAAACATAATTTTCCAACAAATGGATCTGTTGCAATCTTAAATGCTAATGCTGCAAAAGGTTCAGAATCAGATGTTTTTCTTTCTGTTTCTTCTCCATCTAATGTAACACCTTTTATATGTGGTATATCTAGTGGAGATGGCATAAAGTCAACTACTGCATTTAATAATTCTTGAACACCTTTGTTTTTATATGATGAACTGCATACGACTGGAACAATTTTATTATTAATTGTACCTGTTCTTAAACCTTTTTTGATTTCTTCTTCAGATAATTCTTCACCATCTAAATATTTCATCATCAATTCATCATCTTGTTCTGCAACTGCCTCTATTAACTTTGCTCTAAACTCTTCTGCTTGAGCTTTCATATCTTCAGGAACTTCTCCTTCTTTCTATTACTTTGCCTAAGTCATCTTTATGAATAAAAGCTCTCATTTTTATTAAATCTACTATTCCTTTGAATTGGTCTTCTGCACCAATTGGTAATTGAATTGGAACTGCATTTGCTTTTTAATCTGTTGTGAAGTTGTTCTACACAAAGCATAAAGTTAGCTCCAGTAATATCCATTTTATTTACATATACCATTCTAGGAACTTGATATTTGTCTGCTTGTCTCCAAACTGTTTCTGTTTGTGGTTGTACTCCACCCTTTGCAGCTAATATTGTAACTGCACCATCAAGTACTTTTAAAGATCTTTGCACTTCAACGGTAAAGTCAACGTGTCCAGGAGTATCTATTATATTAATTCTATTTCCTAACCATTGGCATGTTGTAGCAGCAGAAGTAATTGTAATACCTCTTTCTTGCTCTTGAACCATCCAGTCCATTGTAGCTTCGCCTTCATGAACTTCTCCAATTTTGTGAGTTTTACCTGTATAGAACAATATTCCTCTCTGTTGTTGTTGTTTTTCCTGCATCAATGTGTGCTACAATTCCTATATTTCTTGTTTTATCTAAAGGAAACTCTCTTCCAGCCATTTTTTTCCTCCTTCTATTTGTATTCTATATTTTTTTTAGAGTTTTAACGTTGTTAAAACTTTAGAATTTGTAATGTGCAAAAAGCCTTGTTAGCTTCAGCCATTCTATGCATATCTTCTTTTTTTCTTAAATGCTCCACCATTTCCAGCAACAGCATCTAATATTTCTGCAGATAATTTCTCTGCCATTGTTTTTTCATGTCTGTTTCTAGCATAAACGACTAACCATCTTAACCCCTAATGTTTGTCTTCTTTCTGGTCTAATTTCTATTGGAACTTGGTATGTCGCTCCACCAATTCTTCTAGCTTTAACTTCTAGAACAGGCATAACATTTTCAAGTGCTGCTTCAAAAACTTCTAGTGGATCTTTTTGTTCTTTTTCTTTTTATAATATCAAATGCATCATAAACTATTTTTTTGAGCAACTGTTTTTTTTACCATCTAGCATTACATTGTTAATTAGTTTTTGTAACAACTTTGCTATTATATATTGGATCTGGTAAAACTTCTCTTTTTTGCTATATATCCTTTTCTTGGCACTATTCTTCCCTCCTTATAAAATTTGATACTAATATTTACCTAGTATCTTAGGTACTCTAAAAAGTTCAATACTAATTCTTCTCAAAACTTTTTTTCAGTTTAGTGCTATATAATTTATTTTTATTTAAGTACCTTAAATTAATAAGTTATATGCACTATGGTATAAATCAAATTTATTTTTTAGGACGCTTAGCTCCATACTTTGATCTACCTTGCATTCTGTCTTTAACACCTGCTGTATCAAGTGTTCCTCTTATAATGTGGTAACGTACACCTGGAAGGTCTTTTTACTCTTCCTCCTCTTATTAAAAACAACACTGTGTTCTTGTAGGTTGTGTCCTATACCTGGAATATAAGAAGTTACTTCATAGCCATTTGAAAGTCTTACTCTGGCAACTTTTCTTAATGCTGAGTTTGGCTTTTTAGGTGTTACTGTTTTTACAACTGTACATACACCTCTTTTTGTGGTGCTCTTTTATTGGTCATTTTTTTCTTCATAGAATTATAACCATGTTGTAAAGCTGGTGATGTAGATTTAGTTGTAGCAGATTTTCTTCCTTTTCTTACTAATTGGTTAATTGTTGGCACTTAAATTTCACCTCTTTTCAAATAAAATCCGCTAGGTAAAACGCTATACTTTTCATTTTACACTAGCGGTTTCTATTTTATCATTTTTTCCAGATATGTCAATGGTTTTAATCGTTTTCTATTTCATTGTCTTCATTTTTTTCTTCCTTTATTCCTGTTTTCTTCACTGTCCCTGTTTTTTCTGGCATAGGCTGTAATTGTTCCCTTGGAACATGTTTACTTTTCTCTATATTTTTTTGTGCTGCAGTAGGCTCTAAACCAGCTTTTTATTTGTGCAAGTTCTTCATCATCAGAATACCCTGCTTCTCGTAGGTTACTCCAATATAAGTTTTCGTCAAATTCCTTCTCTCCTTTACTTCCATTATACCAAGCTATCTGCTCATCAATAGTCATTCGGCTTTTTATCTGCTATCATTTCATTTTTTGATCCGAATATTTTTTTTCCAAAAATGATGGTTCAGTTTGACATTCTCCCAATCCTATCTTATCCATCCTTTTAGCTAATTTATTATATTGGCTTGCTTGTTTTCTGTCTACATTTTCTGCACCTGAAGTTCTAGTATTATACGATAATTCAAAAGGAAGCTCTCCTTTTCCACCATTTAATTTGTCTTTTTACAGCTTTTACATATTCTAAACCGAAACTTGTTTTGTTATCATTTGTTGCATCATATACTGAAAGTGCATCAAGCAAGTCTACATCTATATGATTCATCATCTTTCTCAATTCTGTTCTTGATATCTTGATTCCAAATGACTTAAATACATTCTTTATTGATTTTTTTAATTCTCTTTTTCGCTTTTCTTTCTTCTCGTTTTGTTTTATGTTTTGTTGGTTTAGCTTCTTGTTGAATTCCATTCGTATATTCTGCTGTATATTTTGGATTGTATTTTCCTTCACTATCTAACAATGAAAATGAAATCTTTTTCAGTCAATTGTAGGTGTATTTTCTTCCTTTTTTGTCTTCTTCTTTCTTATCTTCTTTTTTGCCTTCTTCTTTCTTATCTTCTTTTTTTTGCCTTCTTCTTTTTTATCTTCTTCCTTTTTATCTTCTTCCTTTATATCTTTTTTGTTTGAAATTTGAGCTTTTATTCTTTCTTTTTTCTTCTTTTAGTTTTTTTGTTGTTCTTGTAATTCTTTTTAATTTTTGCTTGTAATTCTTCTGATTCTGGTGGTGGTGTTTCCGGACCATCTCCGGCATCCATTTCGAATTAAAATCCATACCACTGTATATTGTATTTAGTTGTTCATCTATCTCATTGATTTGTTTATCTATTTCACCTATTCTTTGTTGCATTTTTTCTGCTTTTAACTCTTCTTCTTTGTCTTCTTCCTTTTTGCCCTCTTCATTCTTGTTTTCTTTGTTTGAAATTTGAGCATTTATTCCTTCTTTTTCTTCTTTCAATTCTCTTAATTTTTGTTGTAATTTTTCTGCTTTTTCCTTTGAGCTTTTTATATTCTGGACTATCTCCGGCGCCCATCTCCGTATTAAATCCCACATCACTACATTTTGAGAAGCTAGTTGATTTTTTATTTCCTTAATTTGTTCATCTATCTCACCTATTCTTTGTTGCATTTTTTTCTGTTTTTTAACTTTTTTCTTCTCTGTTTATTATTTCATCCATTCTTACTCCTCCTTTATAATTTTTTTTCATTTTACCCTACTATATATAATAATAACATAATTTTACATTTTTTCAAGTCTTATGTTAATTTTTTCTTCATATCACTCTTCAAAAGGCACACTTGTAGTGCCTTATATTTATTCTATGCTTCTGGTTCTACTAAACCATAGTTTTTATTATCTTTCATTCTATATATAACATTTACTTTTCCAGTTTCTACATTTATAAATGTTAAAAATCTATCTTGTGGTTTCTCTTCTAACTTTAATTTTGCATCTTCTGAGTTAAAGGTTTTATATCATAATATAATGTTTTTAATATTTCACCTTCTATTTCTTTTTTCTTCTTCTTGTCTTAATTCTTCTTTTCCTCTAATTGATTCTGTCATATTTTGTTTATCTTTTTTGTCTTCATTTTTTCTTATTTGACCTTCTAATATGTCTATGTCTTTATCTATTGAAGCATATAAGTCTCTATGTGCTGTAACAGCTCTAAATCTATCTGTTCCCCATTTTACATCTATTTGCGCAACTTGTTCAGATCCTTCTGTTTTTATTGTTGCATTTACCTCAAATTCATCTCCGAAATATTTTACCAATCTTTCAGCTTTTTTTCGATGTATTCTTTTTATTGCGTCTGTAGCTTTTTAAATCCTTTCCTGTTATTGTTATATTCATAACTATCTCTCCTTCAATTTTTACAATATTATCGTTGGTACTTTCTTATTATAGTTGTTATGCTTATTTTTTTCAAGAGATTTTTAAAATTTTTGTGTTTTGTATAGTTAAATTCCCATAACAATTTTTTTTTTTATGCTAACCCTCTTGCAAATTTCGTATTTCCGTGTTAAAATATATTTTGTTATTATTTACTAACTTAAAGGGAGGTGCAAATTATGCCAAATATTAAATCTGCAATTAAACGTGTTAGTGTTATCGAAAAGAAAACTGCTGAAATAATATGATTAAATCTGGATACAAATCAGCTGTTAAAAAGTTTGAACAAGCTGTTGAAAATAAAAACGTAGAAGAAGCTACAAAGTTATTCTCAGAAGCTACAAAAGAAAAAAAGATCAAGCTTTACAAAAGGTGTTATTGTAAAAACACAGCTGCTAGAAAAATCTAATT
>VOFJ01000770.1_pt1 | contig 146327 bp, 139 predicted proteins | sample 5384081 | NCBI WGS metagenome assembly VOFJ01 (sample SAMN12384729, study PRJNA508395) | human gut metagenome | isolation source: healthy gut I | host: Homo sapiens
GAACGAACGCATAACCCGAAAGTTTGGTGCTTTGAACAGCACCGCAAAGGCTCTGCTACGCCTTTACGCGTGTGCTGCTGTTAGAACTTCGCTTTGAAGAATCAAGCAACTTTACCTTTGGAAAGCCAAAGCTCCTGCAAAAGGAGAAACCAGCCGCACCTTCCGGTACGGCTACCTTTGTGCCATGACTTTCCTAGCCCCAGTCAAATTGCTTGGTTCCTAGGTCGTGTCACGAAACTTCAGGCACCTCCCGGCCCTGGCGGCTTGACGGCGTGCCGCGCCCGGGAACGTATTCACCGCGCGCCATGGCTGATGCGCGACATTGACTAGCGAATCCAACTTCACGGAGGCGGGTTTCAGCCTCCAATCCGAACTGAGATAGGCTTTCGAGATTGGCATCCCATCACGGGCAGCTGCCCTCTGTACCCACCATTGTAACACGTGTGTAGCCCCGGACGGGCAGGGCCGTGCTGATTTGACGTCGCCCCCACCTTCCTCCTCGGCTTACACCGGCAGTCCCGCCAGAGTGCCCAGCTTCACCTGATGGCAACTAACACCTCACGGCACGAGCTGACGACAAACCATGCAGCACCTAGCCGCGCCCCGAAGGGAAAACTCTTTCAAGAATCGTCGCTAACCAAGCCCTCAGTAAGGTTCCTCATCTGAATTAAACCATGTTCCTCCGCTTAAAGTGGGCCCCCCGTCAATCCCTTTGAGTTCATTCCTTTACCCCCAGGTGGATAATTACACGCTAGTCACCGACTGTGCATCGCCGACAAATTATTATCATCGTTTACTGTGGACTACCAGGATCCCAGATAGTTTGCAGAAGCCGCCTCAAAAATCGGTGTTCTGTATGATCTCTAAGAATACATTGCTACACCATACATTCCGCCTAACTTACTCTTCTAGCTCAACATATTAGAGGCAAGTTCAGGGTTGAGCCCTTCACCCTAACATCAAACCGCCTACGCACCATAGTTGCTGGTACGGAGTTAGTTTGATCCTTATTCGTACGATACTTTCAGACAGATACACGTATTCAGGTTTACCCTCGTACAAAAAGCAGCAACTCATAGAGCTGTCATCCTGCAGCATGGCTGGTTCAGACTGCGTCCATTGACCAATATTCCTCACTGTTGCCTCCCTGTGGAGCCTCTGGTCCGTGTCTCAGCACCAGTGTGGGGTTAACTCTCAGTCCCCCTATGTACAGTCGCCTTGGTGAGTCTGTTACTCACCAGCTGGCTATTAACGCATGATCCTCACCATCGGAATTTCAACCATGTGAATTTCTCTGATATCACGTATTAGTGCTAATTTCAGTATCCCGCTGTTAAAGGTAGGTCGTGATGTTCCGTGCGCCGCGTCGCCAAACAGATATTATCCATTGCGCTGCCCCTCGACTTGCATGCTAAGCCTGTTGGCAAGCGTTCATCCTGATTGGTGACTGCAAACTCTCCATTGTATAAAAAATGTTTTTGTTAAATCTTAGTTCAATCTAAAGGGTATTGTTTTGAAATCACTCTCGTATGAGAGTGGATAAAAACTTTGCTGCTCAATATCTTCAAAGAACGTTGTTCTATATATTTCTATTTAGAACGATTCTGTTTTTTCATTGGATCGCCTCTTTCGAGTCTCTCCTTCTCTCCTCTTTTTCAGTCGGAAAGTGAGTGCAAAGATAAAGCACTTTTTTCAAACTTCCAAATTTTTCGAGAAGAAATTTTTCAGAAAACTTTTTCAGAACTTGTCGCTGTGAGTCGTGTTTCTCTCTCAAAGCGGTTGCAAAGATAAATGCATTTGCTCTAATTATCCAAATATTTTTTCACTCTTTTTTCACACTATTTTCGCCGAATCGTCACACTTGACTAAACATCAACATATTACATCGACAACTTTTTCAGGTACAAAACCTGCCTCCACTCCCTCCAACCTGAAAATAGATGGAAAATACACGCTCGAGCAAAATAAGAACACAAGGTCGGGAAAGACAAATCCGCTCGAAACCCTCGACAACAATCCCCGGCATTTCACTCCTCAAGGAATAAATAAGCACAAATATTCTGGTTTTATCACTCCTTCAGAAATATTACCGACAAAGTTTTTCCTGCTTTTCTCACCCCCAATGCTGTTGTTCCTGCCGTTCAATATAAATATTATCACAAACGGCAGCTACAAAATTCGGTTGTTTCTCCCAATAATTTTCGATTCATTCTTCCCGTTTGTACGCAGGCACACCGGTTATTCCGCCAAATTCAGCAAAAAAATATGGACAACAACCACAAAAACTCACTACACAAACGAAAATTAACCGAATACCTCCACAGCAATACCTGATTTATATCTCGACATACCGCCCTTCACCCTGAAGCTGCCCGACATCCTCCTTTCCGAAAGAGATTTAGCTTGCCCAAACTATAAGTTGCCGCCAAAATCAACGACAAAACAGTCGTGACAGCTAAAAATATATAACTGTCCAACGATAAATACCCTGAAAATTACTCTTATCTCGAAAAGCAATAGAAGGGAGGAGATTCGGTAATCCTTACATGCAAGTTGGCAAGTTGCCTCACTCTACTCCATCTTTCGCTATCTTCGGAAGAACAAGCTACGGCTGCATGCTCAAATAAATTTGGCTCGCCCCCGCTTTTCACTATCTTTGCAGAAGATAGGATGTGACTCGGCAATCTTTGCGTGCATGCCCGCACGACTGCACCCTCTCTTTTTACTGCCTTTGACTACGCGATCGCCCTTAACTTATAATGTTCCGATGAAAACGCTTATATATATTATAGGTATATTTTTTTTCCTGCAGACCTCCTGCTACCAGCAGGAATTTCACCCGGAATCGGGAGATTTGATCTTCCAGGTCGGGATCGCCGGCGGAATGACGGAAGCCATCGCCGATGCGACAGGCGGGGAGTCCGATCTTTCGTTCACCCATGTAGGAATCATCACGGTCGAACCGGCCGGTATTTATGTGCTGGAAGCAAAATCCGAGCCTGGGGTGACGATGACTCCGCTGCAAAAATTCCTCGATTCGTCCGCTACAATCGAAGGCCGTCCGGCTGCAGCGATAGCCCGCATAACTCTTCCCGAACGCAGGGAGCTGGCGACCCGGGCGATCGGCGAAGCCAAAAAGTATCTGGGCCAACCTTACGACGACTCCTTTCTACCCCATAACGGCAAAATGTATTGCAGCGAACTGGTTTGGGAGTGTTATCTGACCGGCTCCAAAAACGAACATCTTTTCACAGCCCGGCCGATGAATTTCCGCACGGCCGACGGTCGGTTGCCGCAATTCTGGATCGACCATTTCGCAGCAATGGACCAACCGATACCGGAAGGGGTCCCGGGCACGAATCCCCAAGACATGTCCCGGGAAAAATTTCTGAAGATCGTATATCGATATTGGCAATAACCCGAAAACCCGATAAAAACTGAGATCTCCGACACGTCGATCTCCACAACCGAATTCTCCGGACTGCCATGCCATCGCACGCAAGCCAGCATCCCAAAAATTACAGAATAAGAATTATGAGGTTACGGCCCAATATGGGTAAAATAGCTGAAGCAGAAAACGTCCGTCTTATAACGACCGACCGCTACCGCAACAAACAGCCCTGCAAAATGGACTGAAATGCCGATCTTTCCTCTCCTTAAACCAATCGTTATGTATCTTATTCCTGATGATTTCAGTCCGGAACGGCTGAAGGGAAAAACCATCGAACAGGTCTGTTATTCGATCAATCAAATCGGATTGTTCTGGGAAAATGGAAATATTCAGATTATGGGATCGTTTTCATTCTCTCGCAACGGGAGAACCCATGTGTACGAAGAGATTTATCCCGTCACCGAAGATCCGGGATTATTATGTCTGTTGCAGCAACAAATAACAGATGCGAACATTTCCAGTGCAAGAGATTCTTTGTCGTTATATTTCAGCAACCAATCGGTACTGGTTCTTCACTCCAATCCCCATTTTGAATCATTCATTATAGACGATCGAATCATCGTATGAAGCGGGCGCAGCAAGTAAACAACTGAAAAAGAACAGATGGGGAAAATTGCATTTCTTCGACCTGTTCTCCGGAAAAGCCGTGAATTTTCGCGCTGTTTCAGAACAGACAAAAACTCATTACGACAGCCTCCTTACCGAAAGAATTACCAGCAAAATCATACCCCGGAATCAGTCGCGGAATTTCTGCGGGGTGGGGCAATTTTGCGCTCGAATGGTTCCGTCGTTGAGAAATGCGACGTAATCGAAATCGTCGAGATAACGCCGACCCGACAGACCGTTATAATCCAAGATCCGGCCCGGCACGAAAGAATCCAGCGAACGCATCTTGAAAATCGACGGGCTTTGCAACGGCAGCGTTTCGTAGCCCAGGATCACTTTGCGCGATATCGGCAGCCGTTCGAAACGTTCCAAAAGACCCTCGTCGAGCTCCGCCGCCTGCATGACTACGCACAGATTGTCGAAATCAAGACGACCCGCTGCGCTCGAGCCATTTTTCCCTGGCCTCTTCGAAAGAGCGGTAATGCAGAAAATGGATCTTTATATCGGGTAGCGTGCCGTTTCCTTTCAGCATGCCGACGGGATAGCGACGCGCCCCCTCGTACGCATAGGGACATTCGCACAGTTCCGCCTGCGAATAATAGCGCAAATCCGCCACATAGTCGATAAAATCCCCGCAGGATTCGAAAAACAGATTGACCGTCGGGGAATTGAAACGCAGCCGCAGGTCGTGCGCCATAACACCGCCCACACAATCCAGCGAAAGGATCGACGGGGCGAGATTGGTCAATCGCCGCACCAGCCGTTTGCGGTAAAACGAATGCCTCACCGCGATTATCTTTTTACGCCACCAGGTTGTTATACCCGTTAAAAACCCCCGAGAGTTTCGTCCCATATATATACAAAATTATTACGCGATTCTTTCTACTATTATGTCCGTGTTTTCCCGCAACAGAGCCAACAATTGATTGTTGTCACTGCCGGGTTTGGCCTTGACCACCATCGTAACCCGGTAGGTTATTCCATCGCCGCCCACGACCTGCGGCACGACTTCGTACGACACGACCATATAACCGTCCGTCCGTATCCGGTCCAGCGTGTCCGCTACACCGGTCCGGTCCGATGCCGAAAATACGACCACCATCCGGCGCGATCCGAGCGAACGGAAAACCAAACTCAACCCCTCCAGCGCGACGAGCGTCAGGATCGTTGCGGCAAGAGCCAGCCACGACATTCCGGCGCCTGCGGTCAAACCGATACCGGCCGTAGCCCACAGACTCGCAGCCGTCGTCAGTCCCCGCACGATCTGGTGGTTGAAGATGATCGTACCGGCCCCGATGAAACCGATACCGCTCACCACCTGCGCCGCGATACGGCTCGGATCGAGCGACACGCCGTCATGCGTCAAAATCTCCGAAAAGCCGTACTGCGAAACGATCATCATGAGCGCACTCCCCAACGAAACGAGAAAATGGGTTCTGAAACCCGCCTCTTTCTCCCGGTACTCCCGGTCCAGACCGATTATCGTTCCGAATAGCGCAGCCAGTACCAGGCGCCAGACAAAATCCCATATCATCGTATTTTCCATCCCCGTCATCGTTCAATTTCGATAGGCAACTATTCATCCCTGTACCACGACCGCTTTCCTGCCGATTTCGGCGATCGGTCACAACTCTGCGGCCGTTTTTCAATACGGCCCCACCACACCTCACCTCACAAGGGAGTTCGAAGAAAAGTCGAAATATCGGTAGGTTTCGAACCTGTGCCGATCGGTACATCAAAATATATTATTAAAATGCAAATATACGAAATTTGAATCCGCAGCCAAGAAAAAAGACCGGCAAAATCCTTGTCGTCACCGCCAGGCATACGAAAATATCTGCCAGAATACCCCCCTGCACACGGGTTCTCCCGCCGATAAAACCGGGAACGAATACCTTCCAGGCGGCACACGATACGGACCGGCATATATCCGATGCCCTTCGCCGGCAACCCCACAGATCCCCGGGATATTCGTACGGCTCCTCCCCTTCTTCTTATGAATCCCGATTTTTACCCATAACGCCATACAGATAACTTTTTCGCCCCGGCAGAATGACAGAATAAAAAACTTTTCGTATCTTTGTGGGCTATGTATAACTAAACTAACTATTACCGACATGCCTAAAATGAAAACCAATGCCGCTGCAAAGAAGCGTTTTTCTTTCACCGGCACAGGAAAGATCAAGCGCAAACACGCTTATCACAGTCACATCCTGACCAAAAAATCGACTAAACAAAAGCGTAACCTGTGCTATTCGGGCACCGTTTCCGCTGCCGATGAGGCAAAGATCAAGAATCTGCTGGTGAAATAATTCATCGGGCCGGATTCGCAATTTTATTAATCAAGGGACAAATCAGCCCCGAAGAACGTGAGAGAATCACGTCGCTGACAGTCCGTCAAAAACTTATTTACTATGCCACGTTCAGTCAACGCTGTTGCGTCACGCGCAAGGAGAAAAAAAAGTTTTGAAACTTGCCAAGGGTAACTTTGGTTCAAGGGGAAACGTATGGACCGTAGCCAAAAACACGGTCGAGAAGGGTTTGCAGTATGCTTACGCACACCGCCAGCTCAAGAAGAGAACATTCCGCAGCCTGTGGATCATGCGTATCAATGCAGCCGTCCGCGCGCAGGGAATGACCTATTCGCAATTTATCGGCAAACTCAACGCCAAGGGCATCGTCCTCAACCGCAAGGTTCTGGCCGATCTGGCAATGAACGAGCCGAAGGCATTCGAAGCAATAGTTAATGCAGTAAAATAGCAGGCGCCGTCCGTCGGCATCGATGCCGACGTTACGAAGGCCATGCAGTTGTCGAAATCCGCGGAGCGATCCGGGACTTCTCCGACCGCAAATCAGGCGGGTAACGATCGAAAGACCGTTCCCGCCTGAATCTTTATCCCCCTTCCTGCTCCGGATTCGTTTCCAATTCGGACGACCGCAGCGGAGCGATAACGATAGCCGGAAAAATACCAATGAAATCGCTTCCCGGACATAACTGTCTTCACCGAGCCCCCCGACAGAAACGTTTTTTCAGCCGGAGATAGCACCGACCGCCCTAAAGTTTTCAGACCGCAGCCTATGGTGGCTGCGGTCTGAAAATGACTTATGGAAAAATGGGCGAAAAGTTACGTCTAATCCACCGACGATGCTTTCGTCTTCGCCTCTTTGGGTTGAAAATCGATCTGATAGAATTTGAATTGGGGCTTAGTGATAGCGCCCGTCGCAGCGTCGATACCCCCCAGCCGAGAACATCGAGCAGATTTATAACCGATACGGCGTTAAGTTTTTTTTGTTTATAATGATCGGGGAGGCCGTATAGTTCGGTGATTCGATCTTTACGACTGTTTCGTCGAAACCTCTTCGTATTTTTGTCGTATAGGGAAAAGTGACATTGGTGTGTTTAAGCCCATCGATTGTCAGAGTAGCCTCTTCGGAAATCTCTCCGTCAAAAGTAACTTTGGCTTTCGAACCACAGAAAATAGAGGCACAAGAACTCATCAACAACCCGACGCAAATCAATGTAATAAACGGTTTCATTGTTTAGCATAAATAATTCCGTGTCCCCTCGGCATGGTTTATTTACAGGTTGAAATAGAAATATAAAAAAGCGTGGGACAGAACTTATTATTTGCTTCTGAGGTCTTCGACTACCTGTACGTCAAATAAATGAGTAAAGCCCACGCTGGTGCGTGAGCGTTCACACTTTACTCTTGACGTACTTTTGAAATTGTCGAAGTTTCAGAAGCAAGAAATAAAGCTAACGCTTTTATATGTATGTACCGACACTTTTCGTGCGTGAACGGTACGGGAAATCAAAAAAGCTATTATCGTTATCTATTCATAGGCAAATGATATTAAAAATTTCACTGTTACAAATATAAACAAAATTTCTTAAAAATAGCTTTAAGCCAAAAGCATAACACCACAATTTTCAGCAGATCAACCTCCGAACGATACAGATCATATTATCTGCAAAGAGAAGCAAAAGAGCTTAAACAAGTTTGGCTTATCTCTTACCCTTCATTATCTTTGCTCCAGATAGGATGCGCCTCGGAAAAACTATGGGCAAGTTCTCGATTTCTCGCGGTTTTTACTATATTTGTTCTATTAAGACTAATTACTATGGAATCACTCAAGGAACTCTATAAAATCGGTACCGGACCCTCGAGCAGTCATACGATGGGTCCCAAGAAGGCAGCCGAAGCATTCGTCAAACGGGCTTCCGATGCCGACCGGTACAAGGTAACGCTGTACGGATCGCTGGCAGCTACCGGCAAAGGGCACATGACCGACGTGGCGATCCTCTCCGTGCTGGAGCCCGTGGCTCCAACCGAAATCGTCTGGCGTCCCGACATCTCCCTGCCGTTCCACCCCAACGGCATGCGTTTCGAAGCCTTCAAAGCGGGAAAACCCGTGGACGAATGGGTGATTTACAGCGTCGGCGGGGGCGCTCTGGCCAACGAGGAAACCGCCAAGAATCCTCCTGCCAACATCTATCCCATGACCCATATTTCCGAGATTCTGGAGTGGTGCAACCGCGAGGGGCAAACCTTCTGGGAGTATGTCGAAGAGTGCGAAGGCCCCGGAATCTGGGATTATCTCGATGAGATTTGGACCGCCATGTGCGAAACCATCGTGCGGGGGCTGACTGCCGAAGGAGTCCTTCCGGGCGGACTCAAAGTTTCCCGCAAGGCCAGCACCTACCTGGTCAAGGCCGAGAGTTACACCGACACGCTGCGCTCCCGCGCCAAGCTCTATGCCTACGCCCTCGCCACGGCCGAAGAGAACGCTTCGGGCGGCACCGTCGTCACGGCTCCGACCTGCGGATCGAGCGCCGTCATGCCTGCGGTACTCTATCATCTGGTGAACACGCGCAACTTCTCGCGTCTGCGCATCCTGCGTGCCCTGGCTACGGGCGGACTGTTCGGCAACGTCGCCAAAACCAACTCGTCGATCTCCGGCGCCGAAGTCGGCTGCCAGGGCGAAGTGGGCGTCGCCTGCGCCATGGCTGCCGCCGCAGCCTGCCAGCTTTTCGGCGGCACTCCCTCGCAGATCGAGTATGCGGCGGAAATGGGCCTCGAACACCACTTGGGACTTACGTGCGACCCGGTTTGCGGACTGGTGCAGATCCCCTGCATCGAGCGCAACGCCGTCGCCGCAGCCCGTGCGCTCGACGCCAACAGCTATGCCAACCTCTCGGACGGCCACCACATGATCAGCTACGACCGCGTGGTAGAGGTGATGAAGGAAACCGGCAAGGACATTCCGAGCCTCTACCGCGAAACCTCCGAAGGAGGCTTGGCCCGCAACTATACCCAAAAATAGAGCAGGTTACACACCCCTTTTATGAAACATTCGAAACTTTTCATTTTCGCCATTATGACGACACTTGCAGTTTCGGGATGCAAGCACCAGGCGGCAACGTATCCCACGGACACGCTGACCACGAAGAACGGGAGTCAGCTGACGATTACCTTTTTCAAACACGCATCGCTGGCCATCGAAACCGAAGGCCGCCATATTTACATCGATCCGATCAGCCAATACGCCGACTATGCGTCGCTGCCCAAGGCCGATCTGATCCTCATTACCCACTCGCACTACGACCATCTGGACAGCGCGGCCGTCGCCGCTCTCTCCACCGCAGCCACAACCGTCGTGTGCGACCGGACCAGCAGCGAAACGCTGGGAGGCAAGTGCCTGACGATGAAGCCGGGCGATACGCTCGCCCCGCGCGACTACCTCTCGATCGAAGCTGTTCCGGCCTACAACACCTCCGAAGACCGTCAGCAATTCCACCCCCGCGAAAGAGAGGATTGCGGTTACGTCCTGACTATCGGAGGTACACGCATCTACATCGCCGGAGACGGGGAAAATACACCCGAAATGAAAGCCCTGCATGGCATCGACATCGCCTTCCTGCCCGTCAATCAACCCTACACGATGACGGTCGATCAAGCCGTGGATGCAGTCAAGGCGATCCGTCCCGCGATCTTCTACCCCTATCATTACGGCGAAGTCGAAGAGAAAACCGACATCGACCGACTGTCCCGGGAACTGACCGACATAACGGAAATCCGCATCCGGCCGATGGAATAGCGTTTTTTTTCCAACCCGATCGGTCTTCCCTTCACATAAAACGGAGGTCCGGCGACATATTTCGCAAAAAGCGGCAGGACACCCAAAACGCTGTCCTGCCGTTTTTTTACGCTTCGGTCGCTCCGCAATCAGAACTCCCGCTCCTCGATATGTTCAAACAGACTCCACCCCTCTGCCTCACGGTACGCATCGGCACTTCCCTCCGGAACATAGAGATTCTTTATCGAAGTACCCTCAAACACCTGTATACCCAGCAGAGGAGGCACCCCAGCCCGACAATAAACATCCGTCAATGCCCGACACTCATAAAAAGCCTGACCTCCGATCTTGGTCGTCCCTTCAGGAATAACCACCTCTTCCAACGCGGAACAGCCGTAACAAGCCATCGACATAACCTCTGCCACCTGCGGTAGTGAAATATGCTTCAAACTCGTTTTTTCATCGAAAATGGCACTCTCCCACACCTCCATTTTCGCCTGCGACAGATCCAGACAGGCTACTCGCGGCAAATTCCGATATATAAAACGAATATCGTCGTCATTCAGAAATCCCGACACCCGAAGCGTTTCGATCCGTAGCAAATCGGCATCCTCCAGCGCCAAATCCAGCCCGCCGGCCTTCGGAACTTCGACGGAGGCCTTCGTCGGATCTGCCTCTTCACCCCCGTCGCCGTTATCACCGTCATCGCCACTATCGCTGCCCTCGCCGCTATTATCCCCGTCGCCGCTACCACCGGACGACTCCTTTTTCGGGAGTGTAATCACTGTTCCGTCCTGCAATGTCAAATAGACGTTCTGTTCATCCTGCGTCACCTCCGTAATCGCAGAGTCCGCCCCGTCTTTGCCGTGATAAATCGTAATCGGATCGCTTTTACCGAAAGACAACTCGTATCCGACCGTCTTCCCGTTCTCGATCACAGGCTCGACCGAAGTGATGTAATCGTTCTCATTCAACCGTTTGCATAACTCCTCCAGCTCCTTCATCCGGTTTTCAAGCGCCTCGATCCGTTCCGTCAGAACCGAATCATCGTACTCATCGCTGCAACCGGTCGTAACCAGGCATGCCGTGACAGCCAAAAGAACAAAAATTTCTTCATAATAAAAATTTTATAAAGATCGGTCCCGGCTCCTCGGACCCCGTTTATAAAAAGAAAGCGTGGAACTGCAATATATGATATTCAGGGAATCGGATAAAGCCTGAAATGAAAAAAAGAGCCAAACAAGTGCAAATATAGCCGTTGATATACTGTGTTTTATGCGGTATCAGATTCGGGAACAACTTTTTAATTTGTCTTAATCCGTTGCAAGTTTTTTCGGGATATATGGGAACATTTACGGGAATTTATTATACCTTTGCCGCATAACCGAAAAAACAACGCAGATGAAAGTTACCGTCTATCTGAAAAAGTGCTCCCCAGACACCTCGAACATCTGTTTCCGGGTACGGGAGAAGAACGTGGACATAAAGGTCGTTTCCCCACTTGAAGTGCAGGACAAGTACTGGGACACCGACAGCCTATGTTACAGGCGAACGACGGCTGTGCCTGCCGCCGAGCAGAAACGTTTGCCGGAACAGATCGCCGCCATCATCGAGCGGGCTGAGAAGACCTTCTCGGACAAGGCGGACAGCCGGTGGATGAGACAGGTCATCGAGGATGTGCTGTACCCAGCCCGGGCATTCGAGCGGGACCACTCGAACCTTCTCGCCCGTGTCCACGAGTATTTGGAGAAGTTCGACGGTGCGGAGAGGACGAAGGAGCATATCGTCCGTTTCGAGCGCAAGATGACCCGCTACCACGACTACCGCCGGAAGATACTGGGCGAGGCGGACTTCACCCTCTTCGTGGAAACCGTCACGCTGGAGCAGATGAACGCTTTCCGGGATTATGTGGTGAACGAACATCTGCTGCGGCAGGAATATCCAGACTTCTACGCTCCCCGCACGCTCATCAACCACCGTCCCAGGTCACTCTCCGGCACGACCGTCATCAACACCATGAACCTGTTCTGCACCTTCCTGCACTGGTGCAAGAAGATGAAGTATTCCGACAACGAGGTCTATGTGCTTTACGGCTGCAAGGAGCCGACCTACGGCGACCCGTTCTTCCTCACTTCCGAAGAGAGGAACATCCTCTACGATGCGGACTTGAGCGACAACCCGAAGCTGGCCGTAATCCGGGACATCTTCGTGTTCCACTGCTATGTCGGCTGCCGCGTGGGTGACCTTTACCGTCTCACGAGGGACAACATCAAGGACGGCTTTCTGGAATACATGCCGCAGAAGACAAAAAAGTGCCAGGCAAAGACCGTCAGGGTGCCGCTGCACGAGAAGGCGTTGAAGATACTGGAACGGTATGATGCGGGTGCCGACAGGCTGTTCCCGTTCAGGCAGATACACACCTACAACCTCGGCATACGGGAACTGCTGAAACGCTGCGGCATAGACCGTATGGTGACCATCCTTGACACGCACGGCTACAACACCGTGCAGAAACCCTTGTACGAGGTGGCCACCAGCCACACGGCACGCAAGACCTTCGTGGGCAACCTTTACAGGCAGGTTCCCGACCCAAATCTCATCGCCTCCATGTCTGGGCACGTGGAGGGCAGCCGGGCGTTCAGCCGCTACCGTACGATAGACGATGACATGAAGCGCAGGCTTGTGGAAATGATAGACTAAATCGGAAAGGAGGATATATATGAAAGTGACCGCATTCATCCGGAAGACCGCCGCCAAGAACAACATCACGGACCAGGCACGTGTCTATTTCCGTGTACGTGACATCGGCGGCGTGGACATCAAGGCAGCGAGCGAACTGTCCATCAACCCCAACCACTGGAGCCCGGAACGGCAGGGCTACAAGCCCCGCGTGGCACTGGTGTCGGAGGAGAAGAAGATGGCCTTCGACAAGGACGTGCAGCAGATTACCCACCTCATCACGAAAGAGTACCACCGTGGCGTGGACGGCAACTGGCTCAAGGGGCTGATAGAGGAATACCACCATCCCAACATCAACGCGAGGGGCGGCAACAAGGCCGACGAGTACCTGCTCTCGTACCAGATACGGAAATACATCGACGAGACCCCGCTTGCGGACGAAAGCCGCAAGCACCACCTCGACAATCTCAACAAGGTGCTGCGCTACGAGCGTTTCCGGCACGAGGTGTTGCACCAGAGAGGCTTCCGCCTGTGCATAGACACCGTAACGGCTGACGACATCAGGGACTTCAAGCTGTGGATGCAGGAGGAACACAAATATGTGGCCATGTATCCCGTATTCTATCGGAACGAGAAACTTCGCGATGTGGGGCAGAGGCGTTCCGAGAACAGCATGTCTGGATCGCTCTACCGCATCCGCACCGTTGTCAAGTGGTGCATCAAGCGCGGGCTGACAAGGAACAACCCTTTCGACCAGTACCAGATTGCCCGTCCGATGTACGGTGACCCCTTTTACCTGACCCTCGAAGAGCGGGACAAGGTGTACTATGCCGACCTGAGCGGCATGGGACCGACCTACCCGGTCTATCGCGACATCTTCATGTTCCAGTGCCTGATAGGATGCCGCGTGAGCGACCTGAACAGGCTGACCAAGGCCAACATCGTGGACGGCTTCGTGGAGTATATCCCGCAGAAGACGAAGATGGAACATGCCAATACAGTGCGTGTGCCGCTCAACCAAAAGGCACGGGACATACTGGAACGCTACAAGGATCTGGAGAACGCTCTGCTCCCCCGGTTCTCGCATTTTGGCTACAACAAGAAGATAAAGGAGATACTCAAGTACGTGGGCATCGACCGAAAGGTCATAGTCCTCGACCCCAAGACAAGGGAGGATGTGGCAAGACCTTTATACGAGGTCGCATCTACCCATACGGCACGCAAGACCTTCATTGGCAATCTATACAGACAGGTCAAGGACCCGAACCTGATTGCCTCCATGTCGGGACATTCGGAGGGCAGCCGGGCTTTCGCGCGGTACCGCAAGATTGACGACGAGATGAAGAAGGAGCTGGTAAACCTTCTGGACTGACAGTCTCTCTTTTCCACTTATCCTTTTATATCAACCTGTAATAATACAATATGAATATGGACGGGCAGAAACAGACATACGAACAGTTCAAGGCGGACATCTTCCAGTGGAAGGACACGCACAGGGAGGAATACCGCCGCTTTGCGAAAATGATGGCGGACGGTAACGAGATGCAGTACCTCGCCGTATGCCGTGCCATATTCAAACAGCTGCCCGGAATCAAAAAGGAATGGCAGATGTCATGGTGCGACGACAGCACGGACGCTTTCAGGAACATCGGCCTGCATTTCAAGGATAACGCTGTACCGGGGCAGATCGTGGAGCTGTACAGGAAACAAAGGGAAGAGGATGCAACCACTCCTCCGTCTTCCTTCTGGGGCAAGGTCAAGTCCTTTTTTAGAGACATGTCCGGGCATGTCACTCTATCTGCTCCACTTGTATTGAGCTGGCTGTATTACGGCAAGAGTTTCGAGGCAATGGTGGACATGGTTAGCAGGCAGGCGGGACATCCCAAGGCGGGGAATGCCGAGCGGATGGGCTGTTCCATTGTCGTTCGCCAGATTATCGAAGTGTCCATAAAGAACGGCTTCCGCACAAAGGAGGACTGGGACAAACATTTCGCCATGAAAGGCGCAATCGAGAAAGGCAGCATCGGAGAATGGGCATTGCAGTCCGTAAAGGACGGGATGGGTGATAGTGATGCCGATACCGGAAATAACTCGACAGAAGCGGCAGACTCCGGCAACGGCACGGCACCGCAGACACAGCGGACAGCAGGAAAGAAGAAGATACAGGAACGGCCTCTCGCGGATTATCTCAAATGCGAAAAGAAGGAGGCTGTCATGCAATGTATCCGCTGTTTCGTGTCCATCAACACGAGCGCAGTCCATCAGGCACTCCCGTTCTATGTGCTGAAAGACCTGCAGCTGGTGGCCGGGATGCACGCCGCGAAGGAGTACAGCGTGGGCATGTCGTTGCAGTTTCCCGACCTTCCCTCCCTGAAAAGCGAGAGCGCCATACGCCAGGCGGTCGGCTTCCTGAAGACGGCAAAGCATGTCATCAAGGACGGGAAAGACCAGATGGCATTTCTTATCGAGAGCGACGAGAACCGGGAACTGTTCCGGTCACTGGCGCAGGAAATCAATGAAATTATCGCTAATGATGAAGCAGGGACTATCGCCGGATAAGGCAAAATAAGCCGTTTTACATGGTCATGCAGACTTGAATTGTCATGACAATTCAAGACAAGGCATTATATATCAATCCGTTTCAATTCGCATATACTTTTGCACCGTCAACCTTTTCCCGAAGGTCGGCGGTGCTTCTCTTTTATAAGCCATCGGAAGCGGGGCATCAGGGAATTTTTGAAGATGGTCATCACAAAATTCAAAAACCGATATTTATGATAACCATAGAAAGTCTGGTCGAACAGGGCGCGAACGTGAAGCTGGAAGTCACGCCCACCGACCTTAAGATGTTTGCCGAATCCATCGTGCAGCGCACGATAGCGGCCCGGCAGGAAGAGCTGGATGCGGAGATGCAGCGTGCGGCGGAAGAGACGTGGCTCAACACGAAACAGGTCCGTGAACTGCTCAACGTGTGCGACGGCACGCTCAACCTTTGGGCGAAGCGCGGCTACCTCGTCCCTGTCAAGGTAGGCAACAAGAACATGTATGCCAAGTCCGACATACGCCGCATACAGACGGGAGGGAAATCCGAGAGTGTGACATCCTATTGCAAGAAGAAAAATGGCTGACATGACAAACATCCGGCTCGAACTGTGCAACCGGATCCGCATGGAGGCGGAACATATCAATGATACCGATTTCCCGTTGGAAGTTTTCCCGCAGACGATGCAGTCCGTCATCCTTGACATGGCCCGGTACGAGAACTACAAGGCCGAGTTCATAGCGACGGCCATGCTGTCGGCTGTGTCAGCGGCATTGGGCGGCACCTACCGTATCCGCATCAAGGGCGAGTGGCAAAGCAACGCCGCCCTTTACATCATCCTCGTGGGCAGGCCGGGACTGGGCAAGACACCGCCGCTGGAGGCGGCATACCGTCCCATACGGAAACACGACTATGCCCTGTTCAAGGCGTATGAGACGGAACTGGAGGTATGGAAAGCCGCCGGGGAAAACGGGAAGAAGCCCGTGCTGCGGCGTACCGTCGTGTCCGACTTCACCCCCGAATCGCTCCTGCTGACACACAACAACAATCCCCGCAGCGTGGCCATCCTGGTGGACGAGATCATGGGCATGTTCAACTCCGCCAACCGCTACACCAACGGACAGCTCATCGAGCAGCTGCTCACGGCATGGAGCGGCGGGGCGCTGGACGTGACAAGGGTGAGCAGTACAATACCGATCCACATAGAACAGCCGTGCATCAATATCGTCGGAACTACTCAAACCAAGCGTGTACATGAACTGCTGACGAAAGGTTTCGAGGATAACGGACTGCTCGACCGCTTCCTGTTCGTGCTGCCCAAGTCTTGGAAAATGTCGAAATGGACTGATTGGGATGATGGCGGAGTGGACAGGGCGGCTCTGCCGGCGGCACGATGGGAGCAGATACTTTCAAAGGTTCTTGCCCTTGACTATGACATCGGGGAGGAAGAAAGGATGCCCCATGTGCTGTCCATGGACAGGGAGGCTAAAGAGTATTTCTACTCATGGTGGAACAGGAAGGTGGAACGCATCAACCTGATAGAGGACGATGCCGAGGTGGACAGCCGTGAGATGAAGCACCCGGCGCAGGTGGCACGGCTGGCTCTGCTCATGCAGGTGCTGCGGTATGCATCCGGCGAGGGCAACCTGCAGTCTGTGGACACGGCATCGGTAAAGGCCGCCATCCGGCTGAACGGCTATTTCGAGGACTCATACCGCCGCATCCGCTCCTTCGTGGCGGAGGACATGTGCGAGGAACCGCCCAAGGTACTGCTGTCATTGCTGCCGGATACATTCGATACGAAGACGGCCATCGCCATTGGAAAGGAACTGCAGAATGTCAGCGAGCGCACGGTGATGAACTACCTCAAGGAGCTGTGCCGGAGCAGGCTGCTGAGGAAAGCCAAGACCGGGCATTACGAGAAAATTATATATGATAAATCTGGCGAATCTGATGAGAGCGGCAATGAATTATCAACCCTGGACTGCAACGGATGAAGCCCTGTTGCAGCCTGCAGTCTTTGCAGTCTTGCAGTTTCTGGGTGCCGGAAAAGGAAAATTCCTGCAAGACTGCAAGAACTGCAACTGCAAATAGAGGTTTTCATTTGCAGGAATCCACAAAAAGAACATCATGAACGGATACAGATTCCATCTTCAGAAATACCGTCTGGGCAGCAAGACCGTCTGTCCGGAGTGCGGCAGGAAAGCCTGCTTCACCCGTTATATCGACGAGGCGGGAGAGATTTCCTTCCCCGGCAATGTGGGCAAGTGCGACCACATCAACAGTTGCGGCTACCACTATACGCCCAAAGAATATTTCCGGGACAATCCTACCGTCAAAGAGAGGTTGGACGGACACGAAAGGGATGGCCGGGCAAGGTCGGCAGTGAGGACAGTACCGGAACAGGAGCCAAAAATATCCTTTCTTCCCTCTGATTGGGTGGAGCAGTCCATGCGCAGATACGACATCAACCCTTTGTACCGGTACTTCTCCAAAGTGGCGGGCAAGGAGGACACCGGCAGGCTGTTCCGCCTTTACAGGGTAGGCACGTCAAGGATGTGGGGCGGAGCCACCGTATTCTGGCAGATAGACCGGAACGGCAATGTGCGTGCCGGCAAGATTATGGGCTACAATGCAGAGACCGGGCACCGGGTCAAGGAACCTTTTAACCAAGTCAGCTGGGTGCATTCGGTAAGGAAGGTGCAGGACTTCCGCATGAAGCAATGCCTGTTCGGAGAGCACCTGCTGTCGGACACTTCCTCCACCATATCCTCCAAGCCTGTAGCCATTGTCGAGAGCGAGAAGACGGCACTGGTAGCTGCCCATTTCATACCTGACTTCATCTGGCTTGCCACCGGAGGAATGCACGGGTGCTTCAACAGCGAGGCCATGCAGGTATTGGGCGGTCGGGAGGTCATCCTCTTTCCCGACCTTAAGGCGACAGAGGAATGGAGGCAACGGCTGCCGATGCTGGGATCCGTCTGCAGGCGTGCCACCTGCTCCGACCTGTTGGAGAAGATTGCGACCGACGGACAGCGCAGTCAGGGACTGGACATAGCCGACTTCCTGCTGATGGAGGACACGCCGCAGATGATCCTTGCGAGAATGATAGAACGCAATCCCGTGTTGCAGACCTTCATCGATACCTTCGGACTTGAACTGGTGGATGCTGGGAGGGCGGAATGACGTGAAAGCAGCGGACAGCTCGCTGTCCTATGAAAAAGGGGTTGTAAAATCCCGTAGCCTATTAGGGCATTTTCACCGCCTCTGCTCCGCGTCCGGCAATCAAAAAGCCCATAGGCCGAAAGATGTTGTTCAGAAGCCAGGTATATGCCTCCGACAATAGGACGGGATTTTACAACAGAAACAACAATCATAAAACGAAAGGATATGAGTAATACACAATACGCGGTCTGTCACCTGCAGCGTGGCAGCGGCAATGACAGCGGAATGTCATGCCATATAGAAAGGAAAGATGCCAAGGGGAAGAAATATGTCCCGGACAATGCAGATGCAGGCAGGACGCATCTCAACCGGGAGCTGGTCAGGTTTCCGGAAGGAGTGTCCAACCGCACCGAGGCGATACAGCACCGCATCGACACCGCCGGGCTGCGCCGCAAGGTCGGCAAGAACCAGACAAAAGCCATCCGTGTCATCCTGACCGGGACACATGAGCAGATGATGAAGATTGCCAATGGCGGCAGGCTGGACAGTTGGATTGATGCCAACCTCAAATGGCTAAGGGAGACTTTTGGAAACGAGAACCTTGTATCGTGCGTGCTGCACATGGACGAGAAAACGCCACACCTGCACGCCACCGTCGTTCCCATTGTAACCGGGGAGCGAGTCCGCAGGAAGCGGGAGGGCGAGAAGAAATATGAGACGAAATCCGGTCCCCGTTTGTCAGCGGATGATGTGATGCGGCGCACCAAACTGCATGAATACCAGAACAGCTATGCAGCGGCCATGGAACCATTCGGGCTGCAACGGGGTATCGTCGGTTCCACGGCAAAGCATCAGGCCAACTCGGATTATTACAGGCAGCAGGTAATCCGGTACGAGGAGGACATTGCCAAGTTGCAGGCAGATGTGGAGAAGGCACAGGAGGGCAGGAACACCATCCTCTCGTGGTTCGGCAAGGGCGACCTTGCCAAAGCAAAAAAGGAACTCTCGGACAAGGACGAAGAGATTGCCGGACTCAACAAGCGGCTCAAGGAGCTTCAGGCGGAAAAGGCGCGGTTGCAGGAGCGGCATAAGTTGGAAATAGGGAAACTGCGGGACGGTTACCAGAAAGAGATAGAGACAGCCATCCGCAGGGCGGAAACCGCCGAGCGTCAGTCAAAAGAGAAAGATGCCGTCATAGAAAGGCAACGGAAACAGATAGACCGACTTGACCGCAAGGCAAACCCCCAGCGTTACAGCCTCTCGTCCGGTGCCGAACTGGTGCGTCTCAATGTTCCCAATTACCGGAATCCGTCGCTCCATATTTGGACACGGGTCGGAGAGGAACTTTTTGAGGACACCAAGTTCCAGATAGACTATGATGTGGCACAAAGGCATTTCAACGGCCAGATCACGGACGAGGAATTTGTCAATGCTGTTTTCGAACCGCAGGAACAGGTAAGCGGGAAGCAGGCGGAACTATTGGGGGCAGCTTTCACCCTTGCCGTCGGTGGCCCGGCACAGAATCATGTCGGTACCGGCGGTGGTGACTCTTCTTCTGAATTACCGTGGAATGATAACATAGCAAAGAGACATACCGCAGCAAAACGAAGATAGTTGATTGATAGTAAACATATTTATTGTAGATTCTTATCCGTGCTTGCAAGCCTTTTCAATATTTTATGTACTTTTGTAGTCAAAAACTGACAATTCTTCACCGGAAAAGTCAGCGAAAAATGATGACTATTTAGTTTACAAAAATAATTTTTTTTGCAATGGGTGGACTTTTAGCATTCAGAGTAGGAAATTTTGATACAACTGCAGAGCGTGAGCAGTTTCGGTTTCTCTGTGAGCGACTTAAAGCTCACTATGAGGATTCGAATGAATTCTGTGTGTTCGCAGGCAACTATAATATTGGATGCGAGTTAGATGCTCTCTTTATAAAGAAAGACGCTATTATTTCTATAGAATTCAAAAATTATGGGGGTAAAGTTGTTGCCAATGAAAATGGAGAATGGACATGCAATGGTAAAATTATTAAGGGAGGCTCGAGAAAAACAGTCCTCCAACAAGCACGAATAAACCATTCGATAGTTAAGAAAGAACTTAAAGTCTTGGGGGTTGAAAAGAATCAAATCAAGGATGTCCCCCATCTTATTATATTTCATCAACCTATTGAATTGGAAAACAATTTAAGTGCCACCAACAAGTCTTGGCTTCACATTACTGATAGTGAACATTTCATTGAAAAGTTGGATGACATCACTTGTCCTCATACCGACCTTGATCCACTCGGAATTGTTAATCTTACGGAAACTCTCAACCTAAATCCCTTCTACCTGACGGAATTCAGCAATGCTACTTATGATAAACCAGTAGAGCCAATTGAGAAAATAGAGTTGTTCGAAGATATAAAGAAGTACGAGCCCCACACTGAAGAGAAGGAAAAAGAGGACGTGCCAAACTTTGAATCTTTTGTAATCGAAGACGAAAATAGTATAGTACTTTTGAATTTTGTAAAAAAGGTAATAAAATCATCGCTTAAGCTCGATAATTTTACTGTCATGGTGCTTGATGGCAAAAGGGCATCTTCATCTTTTGCTGCATACGGAATAAAATTAACTCGAGAATATGTTGTGATAATAAGTGCAGATGGCATAGACGAATATTGTTCAAAACTAACAAGATTCACTAATCATGATGTTAAAGCCGTTTTGCCTTCTACAATCTTTTGGGAAGAAGGTAAGGAACTTGTAGTTGAAGATGACAGCTCGTTTAGTGTTGTCGAAGAGCATCAATCAAAAGAACTATCAAATACTAATTCGAACGTTTCTTTCCGGAAGTCAAAGACAATCCTGCCACATTGGCTTGACAAAAAGATCTTCAACGACCACCGAGCTATTTATGCCCCAGAACATGAACGTTATGAGTATAATCTTGATCTCAACGAAGAAGAACTTAAAGTCTATCTTGGTACTTACTTTCCTCGCAGTTATGCAGAGATGTTTTGTGTTGTTGATAATCTTATGCAAAATAAACATCTGAAGGAAATGTTGGAACGGGATAAGATTAACGTATTGGATTGCGGTTGCGGTACAGGTGGTGAAATTCTCGGCTTTATTACAGCAATTGGAAAGCATTTAACACATGCAAAAATAAACATCACAGCAATAGACGGTAATGATGGTGCTTTAGTCATACTCAAGGATTTGATAGAGAGTAATCCAAATAAAAAAGTACAAGTCGAACTGAGTATATTAAACCAGACGTTAAACAATGGTGAAGACGTGGAAAATCTTGCATTCGGCGAGAAAAATTTTCATTTCATCCTTTGTGATAAGATTGTTTGTGAGTTGATTTCGAAAGAAGTGCTACCAATCAATGCATACGCAATAATGGCAAAGAAGCTTGCGACCTATCTTCATGAAAACGGTTTGCTGATAATGCTTGATGTAACAACTAAAGACGAACATTCAGGATATTTCTATCCTCAGTTAATGAATAGCTCAATAAATGACTATGTTCGTGAAAGCAGAACCATAGAGACGCTTCTGCCGTTGTCATGCGCTTGTTATTACGAGTGTAGAGACCTTTGTTTTATGCAGCAAACATTTAGCGTAAGTCACTCCCATAAATCAAATGACGAAAGCCGAGTGTGTTATCGAGTGCTATGTAGGAAACCTCTTAAAACAACTATCATGCAAGAGATAGAAATAGAAAACTTTGCCCATGTCATACACCCCACTAAATATAAGCAAAATGACGATTCGGCGATTTGCAGCCGATCTAAGAACAATAAAATAACAATTGATAGTTTCAACATAAATCTATAAATTTAATCATGGCTAAAAGAAGTTTTTACGTTAAAGACTCAGAACTTGATGATTATCAAGTAAAGGTAATCAACAAGAAGACGGACAATTCATACATAGTTAAGGGTTGTGCTGGTAGCGGAAAGTCCATTCTTGCCTTGTGGAAGGCAAAACAAATACAGGATGAGCACAAGGGCACCTATCTTTACATTGTGTTCACTAAAGCACTCATGCAATATATGGCTGATGGCATTTCACAGGTGGGCATTCCACAACGGAATGTTGACTATCATTGGCATTGGCAGAATAAAGCTGGATGTCCAAGTGCCGATTACATCATTGTGGACGAAGCGCAAGATTTTTCGAAAGAGGATATTGAACTATTCCGTTCAAAAGCAAGGAAAGCATTATTGTTGTATGGCGATTCAGCTCAACAACTTTATACTTTTATTAAAGATAAGCAAACTGTTTCAATGGAGGATATACAGTATTTTACAAAGTTCCCTGTTGAACAACTTGTGTTCAATCACCGATTACCAAAAAAAATAGCTCGTTTTGCTCAATATCTAAATTCGGAAAGTGATGAACTTGAAGAACGTTGCACTGAAGAGGGTGTTGAAAAACCAAAGATCATCAAATACAATAACATTACAGAACAGTATGACGCTATCATTTCGCTTATTCAAAACAAAAATATGGAGGATGTCGGTATTCTGTTTAGACACAATGATGAGGTAGAACACGCATATGAATATTTCAAGAATCATGGTGTAAACGTTGAAGCTAAGTTTGGAACGTTTATGGATCTGGATTTTTTTCTTCGGACAATCCAAAGATGATGACATACCATAGTTCAAAAGGGCTTCAATTTGAACACGTTTTTATTCCCGAATGTACTGTTGAGGATGATGATAACCGGAATCCATTGTATGTGGCAGTAACGAGAACCTATCGTGCTTTGTATATCATGCACTCAGGCAATCTTTCCAGTCTTTTTGATGATATTCCTACTTCACTTTATGATACGAGTCTTGCAAGTGGTTCAAAATTAACATTATAAGGCTTATTAACTCCTAAAAAACAAGGATAATTATGAGATTATATATACCAACCTGTACTCTGAATTTCAATAATATATTGTCTTCTGAGTCAATTTCGCCCTTAGGATTTTACGCAAGACGTGGTTTTGGTAACAAACGCTTCTATCCTGTTTTCGCGAACGACAAGGAGCAAGTAATTTTATTGTATAGCAAATATCCAAGGTTCAAAGTTGAAGAAAATGACCTTGAAAACTATCCTATGGTTATCGAGATAGAATCTGAAGATTATAAAGAAGGATTCTTTGAAAAGGCTAAGGAACATGATGGAGTAGATACCTATCTCTGCTATCATACCATTAACCTCAACCCTTTCCATTGTCGTATTTATTTCAATAGTTATCAAGAGCGTCAGGGAGTCCTGGTAAAGGCAGAACAAAGTCTTGAGAATAAGTTCTATAAACTTTACGATGCCAATATCAATGTTAAACCAGAGGAGAAAAAAACATTTTTGGGTGTTGCCAAAGACCTATTCACTCAATCTGAAAAAGATGATTTCTTATGGAACTCTTCATATGCAAATTGCAAGATAAAGGATGAATCTATAGATGTTGGTAGAGACGTTCTGCTAGACAAAATTAAAGGTTTCATTTATTGCTACCTAATAGGTGCTAATAGTTCGGTCAGCAACGAGATTGGCAGATTGAAAGCTTTATCGCGAAAACTTCGTAACACACTTTCTGCTGTTGTAAATTCTCCTGATAAAAGACCTACTCAAGCACAAGACGATGCTATCTTGAATGGAATCAGAGAATTTAACGAAATCTATTCCTCAATGGATGAAGATACTATTTGGAACAAAAATTTGTTAGAGTTAAAATTGTCAGACAATCCTCAAGGCCTTTCTGCAAAAGATGCCAAGAATCTTTTGCAACATTGGGGTGTTTATGACACATTCTGTAACAAACTTCATCTTCGTAGAGTTTATGATGCAAACGATTTGTGGAGTTGTTTAGAGTATGCTTCCCCAGAGGCGTTTACTCGTGTCACAGACAGTATGAATAGAGCTGTTCGTAAATTGGAAGCAAAAGAAAATGCTCAACGTGAGAAGTATGCTATTGAGTCATTGCTGAATGTTGATGATGATCTTTCTTTGCATATTTTGGACACATCTTACCAAAGTTCTTTCTACAGGGAACTTATTTGCTCCCAATTTAAGGCAGAGTACAAATCTGTAATGGAAAAGAATGGTGTAGAGGAGCCTTTGGCACAAGCATATAATGGAGGTATGATTCTAAAGAATATGCTTGGAGATAAATGGGACTCAAATCCTGCATCTGCTTATGTTGGAGCATTACTTAATCATTTTCAGGAGAACACCGCCTTTGATCTATTTGCTATTGATAATGATGTACTTTCATCATTTGCTGCATTCTGTCAAAAGGGTGATAACATTGACCGTTTGGTAGAGTACCTTGTACAAACGGGATTCTGTAATTATAAATTAGCTTATGGCATTTATGGTGCCACAAGAGGTTTTGCGTCTCTGCCTAAGACCTTTACATCCATACTGATTAATGGCAATAAGGATTATTATCAGTCATTTGCAAGTAATGTTTGGCGAATGCTTAATGGAGTAGAAATAAAAGATGCTGTCTTGCCAAAAACGAGCACGAATGCTTCGGTTATTGTGGAAAGTCAGTTGGGATCAAAGATCATTGAGAATATAAATAATGTAGAGTCAAAAGTTGTTGGGGTGGTAAATAAGGATGTTGAATTTGAAAATGCCGTACAAAGTCCTAAAACTTTCATGTATATATTAGAAAACATTCCTAATTTTACACGCACAAAAGCATATAAGAATCTTCTTCAAGCAAATTTTGCGGGAGATATTGGAGATTATACTCCAGAAGAATTCAAAGAAAAAATATATCAAACAATCGGGCAGAAGGATCTGAAGGCTCAGAAAGACAAAATTGATATTGCAATTAAATTAGAAGCAAAGCGACAGGATCCCGAGGCTTTCTTATGTATACTTGATAACTACTTTCCAGATCAGTCATCTAATGCATACAAGAAAATTGCCGCCCTTATAAAGACTAATGGCATTTCAACTTCTAAGCTATCTACGCAAACTCCCGTAACAGAGAATAGATTTACTATTTCTGGCGCTTCAGAAGGACAACGTAAGCTCCGTCCTGTCAATGCGACTTCAGCTAATTTTGTTGATGATATCAATGCCAGTAATTTCATATTGTCTAGATCTTATCTTCCAAAAGAAGTTCGTGATGTCTTAGCAAAAAAAATAATCTCTTTCCAGAAGGATTATGCTCCCAATGGTTATTATTATGGTCGGGAAGATAGTCCTCGAACAAATAATAATACGATAAAGCATTTTATCAATAAATGTACATTTACAAAAAGGAAATAATCCTTCATGGATACCTTCAACAATGGAGAATAAGGCTTTGTTAGAAAGACTTAAACAAGAATTATACGATAGATATGCCAACAGATAAGATACTTATCACGAACGATGCTGGCGAGCAAGTTGAAGCTACTGCCCCTGTTATCATTTCAGCAAGTCGTTCTACAGATATACCAGCTTTTTATGCCAAATGGTTCTTCAATCGCTTGGCTAAAGGTTATTGCGCTTGGTACAATGCTTTTAACCAGCAAAAAATGTATATCTCTTTCAAGAATTGCAAAGTGATAGTATTTTGGACAAAGAATCCAAAACCTATTCTACCTTATTTGCATATCCTTGATGAAATGAGAATACACTATTATTTCCAAGTTACATTGAATGATTATGTTAATGAAAGATTTGAACCTAATGTGGCATCTGTTGAAGAAAGAGTCGAAACATTTAGGCAATTATCTCAAATGATAGGTAAAGAGAGAGTGATATGGAGATTTGATCCACTTATAATCACTTTATCTATAAGTCCAAGAGAATTGCTTAAAAGAATATGGAATGTTGGCAATAAACTGAAAGGATATACTGATAAGCTGGTTTTCAGTTTTATAGATGTAAAAGCATATCGAAAAGTTCAAAATAATCTCGTAAAAGAAACCACATTCTTTACGAAAGAGGATGTTGAAAATGCAGAAGCAAACCATGCTCAGCGAATAGAAATTGTTGAAGGTCTTCAGAAAATCCGATTCATTTGGGAAGAACAAGGATGGAATGTTGAAATGGCAACTTGTGCTGAAGATATAGATTTAGAGTCCTATGGCATAGAACATAATCGTTGTATTGATGGAGAACTCATGAAAGGCATATTCTCTGATGACAAGGAATTAGTTTATTATCTTCATACATTGAAATGGCCGGAAAGAGATATGTTTGGAGAACTTCCGCCAATCCCGCAGAAGACGAAAAATGTAAAAGATTCCGGTCAGCGCAAGGTTTGCGGATGTATGGTGAGTAAAGATATTGGAATGTATAATACTTGTCGCCATTTCTGTGTCTACTGCTATGCCAATACAAGTAAAGAATGCGTCATCCGAAATGCTGAGAAACATAATGATGAAAGTGAAAGTATAATTGGATAATTATGCAAGAGTCAGAAATACAACAATATCTCCTTCGCAACTATCCACAGGAAAATGCACACTGCGAGTGGAAGGAGTTTAAGAATTTGAAGAACTCATTCTGCGGGGACGAAAAAGATGATGTCATCTCGTATGTGTCTGCCATTGCCAATATGGAAGGTGGACACTTGGTGATTGGTGTGCACGACAAAACATTGGATATTGTCGGAACGGACACATACAATTATGATAGGCAGAAGGCGATACTGCGACTGACAGAAAGATGCGTAAATCTTTCAACAGAAGGTCTAGATATAGATGAGTTTGTCACAGATGATACCAACCGTAAAGTATGGGTTATCCATATTCCTAAACATCTACCTAAGCGCCCTGTGTTTGCCCATAATAAGGCGTGGCAGCGAATTGAGGATTCTCTCGTAGAAATGACTACTGAACGCATGAGTGCAATTCTTGATGAACCTATTTTCAGCGAGACGGATTGGTCGGCACAAATTGTAGCCGATGCAATGATTGAGGATCTTGATGAAGTCGCTATAGCCAAAGCTCGTATGATGTTCAAGAAAGTACATAGCCGAATACCTGAAGCCGAAGTAAATGCATGGACTGTGGAAACATTCTTGAGCAAATGTGGCATAATGAAGAACGGAGGAATTACTCGTGCCGCAATAATCCTTCTAGGTAAATATGAAGCTGCTTTCAAGTTACGTCCGGCTGTTGCACAAGTGACTTGGACAAGGCGGGATGAAAAGCAGGATGTAGTGGATTACGAACACTTCACCGTGCCATTTATATTAACCGTAGATGAGATTTTATCAAAGATTGAAAATCTGACAATGCGTGAAATGCCGGGAGGCACGCTCTTCCCTGACACTATGAAGCAATACGATGACTATACCATCCGCGAAGCACTTCATAACTGCATTGCGCATCAAGACTATACGATGCAACAGAGAATCAATTTCGTGGAAAATCCAACTTACCTTTATTACTCCAATGCAGGGAGTTTCATTCCTGGCACGTTGGAGAATGCTTTAACGAATGAGGAACCTCAAGCATATTTCCGCAATGAATGTCTTTGCAGGGCAATGGTTGATTTCAACATGATAGATACAGTAAGTAGGGGCATAAAGAAGATGTTCAATGAACAATGGCGTCGCCATTTTCCAATGCCTGATTATGAAATTGACGCTAAAAACAGAAAAGTATCGGTACGCATTTATGGCAATGAGATAAATGAACAGTATACCAACTTGCTCAAAACAAACAACTCATTGACCTTGTGGGATTGCATATCATTAGATGCCATCCAAAAGGGCAGAACCATTCATGAGGACATTGCGCATGATTTATTGAACAGAGGGCTCATTGAAGGCGAAGCCCCTAATTATACAATCTCTTTAGGGATTGCAAAAGCTACTCGACAACTGCAAGGTTACACTAAGCAAAAAGGACTTGATAAGGAAAAAATCAAACAGATGATTTTGCAGTATCTTAAGAATGCTGGTACAGATGGAGCCAAGCGTGATAGCATTTATGAGTACGTCAAAGACGTAATGCCGCAAGTCAAGACAAACGAACAGCAATTGAGACTATTAGGGGATATACTTAGTGCGTTAAGTACCGATAAACTTATTTATCCGAAAGGACGAACATGGTTTTTGAAAGAATAGTTATAACGGAAGATTATGACGGTTTATCCCAATTATAGCGGAAATTATAACGGATTCCGTCATATTATAGCGGATAATGAAATCCGATTAAGTCATGTCAAATTCGTAAAATGAAGAAGTATGTTATTAGGAGAAAGAATAAAAGAGTTAAGAGAACAGCATGGAGTGCTGCAAAGACAATTGGCTGCTCTGCTTGAGATAGATACTCCGATGTTCAGCAAAATAGAGCGCGGAGACAGACGAGCTAAACGAACACAAGTGATACAATTGGCAGAATATTTCAAGGTAGATAAGAATGAACTTCTCACTCTGTGGTTAGCAGACAAAGTATTAGATGCGGTAGAGGATGAAGACGAATTAAAACACAATGCGATAGAGGTTGCACAGAAAAAGAATAGGCTAACATTTACAATTATCGGGAACTATATGGTATCATAACTATATAGTTCCCGATAAATATATTTGGTTTTCAACACAATAACAAATAATCATCGGCTCAAGTGTGGAGTCGATTTCGTTTATCTGATAGAAGGCTCTGACAAAGCCCAAGCAAAAATAAACGACGCAATACCCTACACTTGAGTAGATATGGAGTATGGGAACACTAAACGTATCCCTTGCCATAATCTAAACAAGAAATGAGTGCTGTTCGTCCATCCTTTTGCTTGTGAAAACTGTCAGATTTTCTATCAAGGACAGTGCGAAAACACTTTCAGTATGTCTGCCGAACGCATTACTACGCTCGACGTTGCAAAAATAGAAAATAATTCGCAGATGAACAACCACTCATTCGGGGTATTGCCCATATAAGCTATACGCAGAAATAGATTTTACTCTATCTCATCCACATTCCCCGACCCTGTTCGCGGTCTTTGATCTCTATTCCTAAGCGCTCCAAAAATTCTTCCGCCTTTTGCCGAAACCATTGCAAAATGGGTATCAAGTCGATGACCAGTTGAAACCCACCAGGGCCTTTTTCATCCCGCAGGAGCCGGGCTTCCGAGTGTTCGTTTTCGAAGTGCTGGGAATGCTCCGATGAATAGAGCTTTCCGGAGAAATGGACAGGCAGCATATTCACGAGGTCGCAGGCCATCTTGTCCGTGAAGCCTATCTCCCTGCAATACTCTCCCCTCCGGATAAGCTGAGGCGTGTCGGGAAACCAACCGTAAATGCGGTCTATCTCGCCTTGCAGTCTTTTGGCGGTCTGTTCATGCTCCCGCCTCTCCCTGTCTATCGTCTTGTTCAGCCTCCGTATCTCGGAGTGCAGGCGTTCGTTCTTTTGGGTAAGGTCATCTATCTGCTGTTGCTGCCGCTTGACTTTCGACGTGCCGATCCTCGAGCCGATACCGTCGAGGATGGTCGTACCTACCTCGGCGGTGGAGTTCTTCAGCTTCTCGGTTCTCAGCTCTCCTTTTACCGCTTTCAGTTCCGCTTCGGCTTGTTCTTTGGCTATCCGGGTTTTCTCGGCCTCCTGCTTCTGCTTGGCGATAATGTAGTCCGTCCGTTCCAGATGCTCACGTCCGGTCTGCACTTTGGACGTGCCGCGTTCCATGCCGAGCGCTTCGGCCCATATGGTCTGCATTTCGCTCATGTCCTGCGGCAAGAGTTTGCAAGACTTGCCCGTGTTGTGGTTCATCCTGTCCCACACGATATGGGTGTGGTAGTTCGGCTTCCATGAGGTTTCATCGTCGGGCATTTCGTAATGTCCCTCGTCGCGGTATATGAAGATTTGCAACGGCGTAATGCCCCATCGCACCTTACACACATCGCAGAAACGCTGCAACTGCTTCATTGCGGTATCTTCCTTGACGACCACCACGCCCTTTTTGATTGGCGTGCTGTCACGGACTACGGTTACCTTGCCCGTCTTCTTGTTCACCCGTTCCCGGTCTTTGGTCTGCACAGCCCGGCCTGTCTTTTTCTTGACTATTGCAGCTATCAGCCTGTTCGTTCTTCAAGCGAGGTATCGCCCAGTTCAGGCGATACCCATTCCTCGTTTTTCGCCATGAGGTCGGTACGGATGTAGATCTTTCCCTTGCGGATATTAGCGAGATATTCCGCTAACCGTCTGTTGTGCGCCCCGCTCAAGGCAGGGCTTTATGTTGATGGATGTCTTTGCCATAATTGTCAGTGTTATGGAAAGAGCGTCTGAAAGACGTTCTTCCCATTTGTGAAATGAATGCAATGATTACATTTGTGCGGGCCTTCCGGCGGTCATCAGTCCGAAAGACCGCCGCGGGAGTGCAGAGGAGTAAACCCTTTGCCGGGTTGAAGGCAGGACCCTCGCGGGTTTTCAGGGCAGAGCCCTGAATCCCTCGGAAGTGCCCACAACTACCGAAGCGCAGCCGGTAGTTATAGTTCGCTATATCAAGGCAAGCCTTGAAGTTTCCTTGCCACTCCCTCCGCTCGTCCGACGCCCCCCCGGTATCGGGCTATCGCACCTTATGCCCGTGTGGTTGCTGTTTGCGCTGCACTTGTTGGTGCTGCTTCTCTTGCAGGTATTCGTTCAGGTATTTGTGGTCGCGGTAAAAAACGGACTGGTCGATCACTTCGGACGAGGGTAAGGATTCTCCCAGTCGGGCCAACGCTTTCTGCCCTGCGTCGTCGTTGTCGAGGAGGGCATGGACGACCCTGTGGCGCGAGAAGAACGAAACAGCCTTGTGCAGATTCACCACCGAGTTGAGCACGATGCTGTCAATCGACGGTAACGGGTTCCTTTCAGCGAGAGATAGGACAGAAAGTCGATAAATCCCTCGAACGCCATTGCCATATCGCTGCCGTTGTCAAGTGTCGTAATATGTTTGCGAGGAGCCGCCTTTGAACCGTGCGGAGCGGAGCTCCCACCCTCCGGCGTCGTTGCGGAAACCGACGGCGAAATACTCTTTGCCGCCGATCGTGTAACGCACCTCGCGGCAATAAGTCCGGGCGATGGCAGGGTCTATGCCTCGCCCCGTGAGATAGCTGACCAATGCCGGATGGATCTGTTCGCGGTCGGAGAGGATAGCAAGGCGGAGCGCTTCCGGTCAGCCTGTCTTTTGCGATTGGTCGGAAAGGGATACAAGCGTTCGTGTTCGCCTACTACGAGCTTTTAGACGGCCTCGCCCTCGGCACAACCCTCCATACGGGGCACAAGGTCGATGATTGAGCCGCCCTCGCCCGTTCCGAAGTCGTGCCAGAGGTTCTTGTCGTAACTGACACTGAAGCTGGGAGTACGTTCCTCACGCAGCAGCGAGAGGTACATGCCCCGGTTGCCGCGTTCTCACCGGGGTTTGATTCCCCGTACCGCGAGGTAAGCCCGAATACTAATGCGTCGTCTTATTTCTTCGTAATTCATGGTGTCGGATTTTTTTGTGGTTGTTTTATTATTTTGCCTCATTAGTATCCACTAAAAAATCGCTATAGTTTTTTTGAAATGATTGATATTTAATTTGTTACAAGAGATTTTCTTGCAAACGGACTTGAATTTACTTTTGCAGTCTACATCAGACTGTTATGTTTAAAGACAAATACGTTTTTGCTCAATTAGTTCAATTTCTTGACCGCAACAAGTTCAATCGTTTATCTGCTAAGTATCAGGGAGACAGATACGTAAAGTCATTCACCTGCTGGAATCAGTTACTTGTAATGATGTTCGGACAACTCTCAAAAAGCGAAAGCTTACGCGACCTTATCATTGCTCTTGAAGTTCATTGGAGCAAATTATACCACTTGGGTATGGGCAAGTCCGTTACCCGAAGCAATCTTGCTAAAGCGAATGAGGGTCGTGACTATCGGATTTTTGAAGAATACGCCTATCATTTGGTGGCGGCGGCACGTTCCAAGAGTACCGAGAAGATGTTCGGATTTACCGGTCATGTATATGCCTTTGACTCCACAACGATAGATTTATGTCTTGAAGTATTCCAATGGGCAAAGTTTCGTAAGCATAAGGGCGGAATCAAAGTACATACGCTGTATGATATTGAATCCCAAGTCCCAGCTTTCTTTCATATCACGGTGGCGGCAACCAGTGATATAAAGGTAATGCCTGAGATACCATACGAAAAGGGGCGTATTACATCTTCGACCGTGGGTACAACGACTTCGCCAATCTCTACAAGATAGAGCAGATAGAAGCAACGTTTGTAATACGTGCGAAGAAGAACTTGAAGTTCAAACAAATCTCATGGAAACGGAGGCTTCCAAAGAATGTTTTATCCGACTCTACCATTGAGTTTGTCGTCTATAAGAGTAGTAAAGATTACCCAGCTACACTCAGAAGAGTGGTTTATCTTGATGAGGAACAAGGTCGTGAATTCATGTTCTTGACAAACAACTTTGAACTTCCTGCATCGGTCATTGCAGAACTTTACCACAATCGTTGGAATATTGAACTCTTTTTTAAATGGTTGAAGCAACATCTAAAAATCAAGAAGTTCTGGGGTACGAGTGAAAATGCTGTCAGAATACAAATCTACTGTGCCGTAATTACTTACTGTCTAATTATATGTGTAAAGCACAATATGAAATTGGAACGGTCGGTTTATGAAATCCTCCAAATTGTAGGAATCTCACTTACTGACAAGACTAATCTCAAAGAACTCTTTGACAAATCAAATATCAACAACGTCAATGAACGATGTGATTCAAGTAAACCAAGTTTATTTAATTTTTAAGCGTCCATAATTTTTAGTGAACACTAGTGACATCCGCTACCTGGTGAACACGCTCGATCCGAAAGGCATTCCCGTCGTGACTCCGGCCGGCGTCCTGGGCGGACACCTGGACGCCATGAAATTCTGCGAGCATATCCCGCAGGAGGAGTACCCCGCCGGAGCACTGGCCGCAGCCCTCTACCTCTGCTCGGGCGTACGCGGTATGGAGCGCGGTACGGTATCGAGCGTCCGCGACGAGAACGGCAAAGAGATCCTGGCCGACGTCGAGCTGGTACGCCTCGCCTGCCCGCGCCGCGTATTCACGCTTTCCCAGATCAAATACGTCATCGACCGTCTGGAGTGGCTCTACGAGAACCGTCACCTGATCGGCGGTCTGCGCTTCACCTACGAGCCGCCCGTGCTCCGTTTCTTCATGGGCGGTCTGGAACCGACCACCGACTGGCCGGCACGCCTGATGGAGAAATTCCGCAAGGATTTCGGAGACAGCTTGTAGGAAAAGCCTCCCCTACCGATAAACAAGTGTTTGCAGCACGGCATCCGAGCCCGCTGCAAACACTTGTTTTATACCTCCGGCAAATCACTTCGCCCGCACCGCCTGCGCACGCCGTTCCAAAATGGCCGGCGTGTTCTTCAACGCCCACTCCACCAGACTGTTCAGATACGGCATCAGATCGCCCCCGGAATCGGTCAAACGATACTCGACACGGGGCGGCACTTCGGGATAGACCTCTCTGTGGACCAGCCCGTCCGCTTCGAGCGAACGCAGGGTGACGGTCAGCATCCGCTGCGAAATATCCCCGAGCGAACGTTGAATGTCGTTGAAACGCATCGTCCCGTTCGAATACAACGTCGTCAGCACCAGCAGCGACCACTTGTCACCGAGGCGGCTCAAGATATCCCGAATCGGGCAAATTCCCTCGTGTAAAAAAGTTTTCATTATTTTGCGGTTTTATCTCGTTGTCGTTCAACATCGGTTACCTTTTTGTAACTCGCTTACCAAAAAATCACCTCTTGCAGAACCCGATTACTTATTTTATGTTTGCACTACAAAAGTAACTAACATATCATTAATAACTATAAAAAACTCAAAAATTATGGCAAAGAAAGTAGCTGTATTGGTCGTAAACCCCGTCAACGGATCGGGCTTGTTTCAGTATTTGGAAACCTTCTTCGAGAACGGCATTCCCTTCAGGACATTCGCGGTAGCGGATACCACGAATGTAAAAACCAACTCGGGGCTTCGCCTCCAGACGGACGATATAATCGCCTCACTCAAAGGCCATGAACACGAATACGACGCCCTCGTATTCGCCTGCGGCGACGCCATGCCCAAATTCGCGGAAAACGCAGACAAACCCTACAACGTGGATATGTTGAGCGTCATCAAAAATTTTGCGGACCAGGGAAAAACGATCGCAGGGCATTGCGCCGCAGCACTGCTCTTCGACAACCTCGGCATCGCACAGGGCAGACGGGTGGCCCTGCATCCGTTCCTCAAACCGGTCGTCAAAAGCTGTATCGGAACGGACGAAAAAGCCGTCATCGACGGCAACTTCTACACGGCACAGAACGAGAATACGATTTCCTGCCTGCTGCCCGAACTGTTGAAAGTCCTGAAATAATCCCCGAATCGTAAACATCGAACGAAGTCCCGGCTTTTCATAGGCCGGGGCTTTGCAATTTATCCGAAACTTCCGCCTCCGCTTATCGGAAATCCGACTGCACCGCGATACACAGTCCGAAAACTGCCCGTTTCCACACAACTTCCACACATTTGGGGCACGATTCCACAGTCATCGGCCACACGAATATCGCAACAACAAATTATCAATCAACATTTTGAATACAATGGCACACGATTGGATATTTCTAATTGCAAAAACCAAATTCCAATACCAATGAAGACATTCAGACTTATTCTGGCTCTCGCAGCCGTAGCGCTGACCGCAGTGTCATGCGTCGAAAAATCGGGAAAATACCAGACCCTGCTCGCCCAACGGGACTCGCTGCTCACCGTCGAGCAAAAGTACGATCAAACGCTGGAAATCCTCAATGAGATCGAAACCGGATTTCAGTCGATCCGCGAAGTCGAAGACCGCGTGATGACTCAAATAAGCGACATCGAAAACAAGCCGCTGGACAAAAAACAACAGATGGTATCGCAGATCAACCAAATCAAGGGTATCCTGCTCCAAAACAAGGAGCGAATCGCCGAACTCGAAGCACAATTCGCACAAAGCGGCCGCAAGAACGCTTCGCTGGCCGGGACGATCAAACGTCTGCAGGAAGAAATGACCCGGAAAGTCGCACAGATCGAATCGCTTCAGACCGAGCTGTCCCAAAAAAACATTGAGATCGAGGAGCTCGCCGGTACGGTCGAGGAGCTCAACAAGGACATCGCCGGATTGAACGAAGTCACTGCCAGCCAAAAAACTACGATCGAGGAACAGGATAGCCAGCTCAATGTCGTCTGGTTCTGCATCGCCGATATGAAGCAGCTCAAGGAGGCTCGCATCGTCGAAGGCAACGGACTCTTCAAAACCAAGAGCATCATGGATGGCGACTTCGACAAATCGGCATTCACATCGGCCGACCTGCGGAATCTGACCCGAATCGAAACGGGCAGCAAAAAGCCCAAACTGCTCACCTCGCACCCCAAAGAGAGCTACACGCTCACACCGGGCGAAGACAAACTGGTAACGCTCGAAATCACCGATCCCGCAAAATTCTGGAGCATATCGAAATACCTGGTCATTCGGAAATAAACCGATTCCGCCGGACCGAATACCCCTGCCCGAACTGCAGGGGTATTTTTCATCCGGGAAAGTATATCGGACCATAACCGTCGGCCCAAATAAGAAAACTCGGCAAAGCTCGAATAAATGTTCGATTGCCCTCACCTTTCACTATCTTTGTAGAAGATAGGATACGCCTCGGAAAATTGGGAACAAGTTCCCGTTTTCTCTCGGCTTTCACTATCTTTGCCCTATGATCCGATTATCGCTCATCATCGCCACTTACAACCGTTCCGCAGCGCTCGTCGAAGCGCTCCGGTCGGTCGTGCGGCAGGATTTTCCGGCCGCAGAGTGGGAGTGCATCGTCGTGAACAACAATTCGCAGGACGACACGCTCGCCCGGTTCGAAGCGTTCGCAACAGAACATCCCGCAATCAACCTGCGGATCGTGACCGAAACCCGGCAGGGGCTCTCCCATGCCCGCAACCGGGGTATCGACGAAAGCCGGGGCGAATACATCGCCATCATCGACGACGACGAACGCATCAACGAACAGTTCATCTCTTCGTACGTCGCCCTCTTCGACGCCTACCCCGACGCCGCATCGGCCGGAGGCCCTATCATACCCGAATATCCTGCGGGACGCCCGGTCTGGATGTCGAGTTATACCGAACGTCCGATAGCCAATCCGATCGACCTGGGGCGAAAGATCCGCCCGTTTCCGAAAGGACGTATTCCCGGCGGCGGCAACATGGCCCTGCGGCGTTCGACGGTCCAACGATACGGCGCCTTCGACCCTTCGCTGGGGCGGACCGGCGAGCAACTGATCGGAGGCGAAGAGAGCGATCTTTTTCAGCGGTTGGCAGATGCCGGAGAGCGTTGCTACTACGTTCCGGCAATCATGTGGCATATCATTCCGCCGCGAAAGACCTCCCGGGAATACTTCGAATCGCTATGCTGCCAGGTCGGACGCACCCAGCGTCTGCGAGCCGGAATGAGGGGGCAAACCGTACGTCTGTTATCGGGCGAGGCTGTCAAGTGGGGCGCAACGCTTCTGTTGGCTCTCGGCTTCCTGTTGCGGTTCTCCGTCCCCAAAGCCCGCTATCTGCTCCTGATGCGGAGGCAGATCACACGGGGAATATTGAAAAAAGGGTGACTGTAAAAGTCACCCTTCTCTTTTTACGACACTTGTTCCCTTTAGAACAGGTATTTCTCCGACCGGACCTTCTCGACCAGCTGGAAAGCGTGCTGCCACGCCTCCTCGCTGAAAGTCGTTCCGACCACTTCGATCACCTTCCCGGCGACGATGGCACCGATCGTACCGCACTGACGCAGCGTCAGCCCCTCGCATAACCCGGAGAGGAATCCGGCAGCATACAGATCGCCCGCACCCGTCGTATCGACCCGCTTGGCTGCGGCCATGATCCCCACGTGGACCACTTCGCTGCCCCGCTTGATCAAAGCCCCCTTGATACCGACCTTCACGACGGCCAGCTCGCACAGCTCCGAAAGCATCTGCAAGGCATTGAGCGGCTCGCCCTCGCCGGTGAAGGCTTTCGCTTCGTCCTCGTTGGCAAAAACGATATCGACGTAATCCTGAATGAGCGAGCGCAGAAATTCCAGGTTGGCCTCCACGACATTGAAACTCGCCAGGTCGATCGCCACCTTCAGACCGCAGGCTTTAGCCGTACGGACCGCACCGGCAATCAACTCGTGATCTTGCACCAGATAACCTTCGATATAGAGACAGTCGTAACCTTCGAAAATAGCAGGCGTAACCTCCGCCGCACTCAACTCCAGCGCAGCTCCCAGGAATGTCACCATCGTCCGTTCCCCGTCGGGAGAAATGAGCGACACGCACCGTCCCGAGCGCTCTTTTCCCCGGAAAATAAAGGGTTCGATACCCAAGTTCTCAAGAGCCTGAATGAAGAAATCTCCCGTCTTGTCGGTTCCCACCTTGCCGATAAAGCCCACGTCGCAACCCAAACGGGCCATCGCCCGGATCGTATTGCCGGCCGATCCTCCGAGCGAGAGCGAGTAAGGCAGACCGGCGACCGATTTCGAAATCTCGGTCTGCAAGGCGGCATCCACCAGGCTCATCGAACCTTTCGGCAAATTGAACGTATCGAGTACTTTGTCGGTCTTCAGATTGACCAACATGTCTGTCAGAGCGTTTCCTATTCCTATTACACGTTTCATGAAGTCAGTATTGTTCGAAAATAATGTCAGATAGAGAGGATGCGCACCAGATCCACCGCTCCGCGATCGATAGTCCGGTCGTGGCTGACGGCACGCGAGAAGGGAACATAGACGATCTGGCCGTTGCTCATACCGATCATCACATTGCGCTGCCCCTCCATAAGCGCCTCGATGGAGGCTTCGCCCATACGCGAAGCCATGATGCGGTCGATCGCCGACGGCGACCCGCCCCGCTGGATATGTCCCAGAATAGTCACCCGGGCATCGTACTGCGGAAACTCCTGCTTCACGCGTTCGGCAAGCCCCATGGCACCGCCCGTAGCGGGATTCTCGGCCACCAGCACGATCGCCGAATTTTTACTTTTGCGGAATCCCTGGTTGATAAGCTCGCCCAGTTGATCGACCTCCGTGTCCATCTCGGGAATGATCGCGGCTTCGGCTCCCGAAGCGATCGCCCCGTTCAACGCCAGATAGCCGGCCGTATGTCCCATAACCTCGACGAAGAAGAGGCGTTCATGGCTGGAAGCCGTATCGCGCAGTTTGTCCACCGCCTCGACGATCGTATTGAGCGCCGTATCGTAGCCGATCGTAGCGTCCGTACCGCCCAAGTCGTTATCGATCGTACCCGGCAGGCCGACGATCGGCACATCGAACTCCTGAGCGAAAATACAGGCGCCCTTCAACGAACCGTCCCCGCCGATCACCACCAACGCATCGATACCGCTGCGCTTCATATTCTCATAAGCCCGGCGGCGCCCTTCAGGGGTCATAAACTCCTGGCTGCGGGCCGTCTTCAGCATCGTGCCGCCCTGCTGGATGATATTGCTCACGGAATCCGATTGCAGGTCGATGATTTCGTCATCGACCAATCCCTTATAACCGCGCATGATACCTTTTACGGAATACCCGTTATAGATCGCCGTACGCGTCACGGCACGGATCGCGGCATTCATCCCGGGAGCATCGCCCCCCGAAGTCAGCACTCCGATACACTTAATTGCAGCCATACTTTTTCTTTTTACTGAAAAAACGTTCAAATATACGAATAAGTCGAGAACAAAAGCGAATTTTATTCGGTTTTGTCGAGCGGGAGTATATTCGGGGTAAGCCAAATATACGAATAAGTCGAGTGCCGAGCAAAATTTATTTTAGCTCGGCCGAGCGCGAGTATATTGGACGAAGTCAAATATACGAAAAACAACCGTCCTCCGCAACTTTACTCCGAGGGAAACGACCGTCGCACGCGGCAGTCCCGCTCCGCCGGAGCCGGGAAATTCCGAACGTCCGCACCTTCCGCCACACAACTTCCGTGCAATATGCCTTGCGGCGTGCTCCTTCGGTCCGCCACAAAAACCGGAGCCGGACTTTTCCCTCAGGAAAAAGATCCGGCTCCGACCTGAAAAAACTTTTTATTTCGATCAACGCTTTTATTCAAAATCAATCAAAATCATCGCATTCGGCCGCAGGTTCCGTCGCGGTAATCTTCACGCCTTTCGAACCGACACGGATATCGACTTTCTCACCGTCCTCCTTATCCTCCACCGCGATCTTCACCCGGCCTTCCCCGGCACTCAAATCAACCATGCCTTCGGGTGTATCCACTCTTAACAAAGAGTTATCGGCAGATCCGGGGTCCGGCAAAGCCGGTAATTCCATATCCGGATCGTAGCTTTCCGTCCTTATCTCATACCATTCATATCCCCGCTCACGCTCCCGGACCGCAGAAACACCCAGGCCGATAATAATCAATATCCAGATTAGGAAAGTCGTCAGGACGGCCCGGCGGCTCGGTTTGCGGGAAGCAATCAGGCACATCAACACATAAATCAGCAACAGCACCGGCACCAACGCGGTCATAATCCCCAGCGACACCGTCCAGATGCCCGCATCGATAGACACAACCTCCGGACCGGCCATCCCGACAGCAAACAGACCGATAATCAATGCGCATGCACCCAGAATCAACCCGAATACCAGCAAGCCGGCCAGGAGTTTCAATACAATCAGGACGACCTGCCCCAAGGCATAAACGGCCTTGGCAACGACCGGTTTGGCATCGGCATCGACATCGTGATTCGCCGCCGAAGCCTCCTCGATGGATTGTACGGTAATCCGCTGTCCGTTTTGTTCGAGCTTCTGACGCGCAGTACGGGCTGCCGGTACAGCGAACCACATAATCAGGTAGCAAATAAAGAACACGCCGAGCAAGTTGCTCATCAGCGGCACAAGCCACCAGAAAAACGGAATCCATCCCAACAACAGCAACAGAATGAGCGGCAGGAACATCAGCAGACGGATCCACGTGGGACTGGTCCCGAAATACTTGGCCACACCCGAACAGACACCGCCCAGGCGCGCCTGGTCCATATCCCGGTACAGGCGACGCGGAATCCGGCCTTCGCCGCGCGGGGCTTCACGGCCCTCCTGTTCCCGAATGGCTTCGGCAGACCCCATTTGAGCGATAATCTCCTCGACCAACGATAGCTCCACCACTTTAGAATTATCCTGGTGCGAGAGAATCAGCTCGGCGATACGGGCCTCGATATCCTCGACGATCTCCTTTCCGCCGTCGGTATTTCTATACGTATCGTTCAAGCTCTCCAGGTAACGCGAAAGCACCTGAAAGGCATCGGCCTCCATCGTGAAGGCAATCCCCGAAATACTGCATTTCTTAACCTCTTTCATCGCGATCGGTCTATTTGAGTTCGTTATTCGCTGCACCGCGAGTAGAACCGCCGCTCGTATCGGCAGAATTCACACTGCACGGTCCAGCATAGGAAACGCTTCCGGCGCTCGACGTTCGGGATTGCAAAGCCTGCTCGCAATAGACCCGAATATCGGCAGCGCTCGACGCCTCCGCCTCGCAGAAGTGTGCGACCAGCTTCCGGGCATCGATCGACGCAGCGGAAGAGGCTTCGAACACCGCTTTCTGCACCGCCCCCTGCAACAGAATCGACGATGCACTCGAAGCATCCGCTTCCAGACGGTCCGCATCGATCTGCGCCACGACTTTAGCGCTGCTCGAAGCGTCGATTTCACACGTTTCGACCTGTGCATCCACACGGATCCTGGCTGCGCTCGACGCTTCGATCTCCAGCATTCTGCCGGTAAAGAGTGTCTTGGCCACGATCTTCGCAGCGGAGGAAGCCTCCAATTTGCGGATATTTCCGTTGTAAGGTACGCGCACCAGGATCTGCTCCGAAGGCACTGCATGAATGCGAGGAGCGACCGTAATCTTCAACTCGCCACCATCGATCCCGACCCGCACGTACTCGATCAGGTTATCATCCGCACAGATTTCGATATCGCCGGGCTCGTCGGTAAGCAGGACCTTCACTCCGCGCGAAGCATCGATGGTATGAAAGTTTCCGACCGCCACGGTGCGGGTTATCAGATTTCCGCTTCCCTTGATCCGGGTTTGACCGAAGATACTGCCTCCGCACGCTGTCGTACCGAACAGAACGGCCATCATTGCCAACAGGGCCATCATCAATTTTTTCATCGTTTTCAGTTTTTTAATTAATCAATCGGTTATGCCGGGTCGTTTTCCCGGTGGCGAATCATTTGAATTTGTCCTACCAGTTCCTCCCACGCTTCATCCAGCGAAGCCAGGTACTCCCGCCCCTTGTCCGTAAGGGAATAGTACTTGCGGGGCGGTCCCTGCGGGGACTCTTCCCACCGGTAAGTGAGCAGGCCCGCATTCTTCTGCCGCGTCAGGATCGGATACAGCGTCCCTTCGACCACGATCATCTCCGCCTCCTTGAGTTCGGCGATGATCTTCGGAGCATAAGAATCCCCCTGCGAGAGGATCGCCAGGATGCAGTAATCCAGAATACCCTTGCGCATCTGCGCCTTTACGTTATCCTCAACCATATCATCGTTGTTTATACATTGAATTTCTTATTTCATGTTTCAGCTCCGGGTCCGGTCCGCATATCGGAAATACGCAACTCTTTCCCCGGGCAGTTTCCGGGCTGTCCCGGATTCGGCCTACCGGGAATTCCCTTCGAGCCGTTTGGGACCTTTGGGTACGACGATCCACAACAGGATATAAACCCAAATCGACAAACCGCCGACCAGTACCAGGAGCAGCGTCGCCAGCCGCACCTTTCCCGACGGGAGTCCCAAATAATCGGCTACTCCGGCGCACACACCGGCAATGACTACATCGTCCGACGAACGGTACAATCTCGCATGATTTCTTTCTGCTTTCATAGATTTCCATTTTTAGAAGCTGTTTGAATTTTATTCGAGATTATTCGAAAGCCGTTTTCGAGTAGATTCTTTTTGGGTAGTTGCCGTAAATTGCGGGCTATTTTCAAAACCAGCTAAAAAAGAAGATACCGAAAAGAGGCTCAAAGAAGCCGAAACACTTTCTCACAGCGAATGTTCAACTCATCTATAAAATTCAAAACAGATTCTTAGATTTCGAAGAGATACAATTCAAAGGTTCCGACGGAATCACGATCCACAGGATGATGTAAACCCACAGCGACAGACCGCCGAAAAGAATCAGGAACAGCGTGATAAGGCGCAGGATCGTCGAGTCGATCCCGAAGAACTCAGCGATTCCGCCGCACACGCCTGCGATCGAACGATTCGTCCGCGAACGGTACAAGTGCCGGGAACTGACGCACGAGGCACTCTCCGCATCCACGGACGCCTCGTCTCGCTTCTCCCCGGTCGGCAGCTCGCCGAATTCCGAAGGATCGCCCATTTGCGCCATCGCCCCCTGCACCATCTGAAGGGTAACGACCATCATCGGCGATGAAATCCTGGACCGGAAAATCTCTGCCAGTCGGGCTTCCACATCGTTGAGAATTTCCGGATCACCGGCCGGCAACCGCCGACGGATCGCATCCAGGTACTCCTTCAACCGACGGTAAGCATCCTTGTCGAAAGTAAATGCCTGGGAAGCCAAATTTACGCTAATAGTCTCTTTCATGGTCAATATCTATCATTAATAAATGAGTTGTATATTCTTTACAGTTCTATCACACTACAAATATAATGTAAAAGTAATTACCATGCAATACATAGTACTATTTTTTCAACAAAAAATTTCGTTTACCAATAATTTCACCTCTATAAATATAAAAAAAGCGCCAGAGGTAAACCGGACGCTTTAACATAAGATAGAAAGACTAAATATATAATATTTCCACGAAACTAATAAATGCCTCTTTCCTTTAATATCATCCCCCAACCACTTCCATCCTTATATTTAAATAATATAATTTGGGTAAGAGCATTCCCTTTACCAACTTCTATTGTACCATCAGAAAACACATAAAGATAAGACTTAGAAAATCGCTTCCTATAAATCTTTTTACCCGTATTATTATCCACAACAACTACTTTGACTCCATTGGTAAAATAATCACCAAGTTCTGCTGCCTTAAATTTAACAATCACATCTAAATAATTGTTCTGTTCTATTGCCGCCAATGAAACATTTCGATATAAAGTAATTCCCCCTATTGGCTTAACACTCTCGCCTTCACTTTGCGCAAAAGTGGAAACGGTTGAAAAAATAAACAAGAATACAACGAATACTTTTTTCATGATATCAAAAAACAATTAGATAAAGAACAAAACACAATCATTAGACCTCATTTCCATTAAAAATCATCAATATAAAAAAAGTGGACAATTCGAGAGAATTGTCCACTTTAGTAGCGGGAGGAGGACTCGAACCTCCGACCTTCGGGTTATGAGCCCGACGAGCTGCCAACTGCTCCATCCCGCGATATATCGTTTATTCGATGCGAATATTCCGCTTTTGTGACTGCAAAGATAAAACAAAAAAATGGTTCTGCCAAATATTTCGACAATAAACCCAAAAACAAATACCGATTAAGCAGGCCTTCAAGCCGATGAATCACTCCTCGCGCTTGCAGCCGGCACCAATCAATTCCGCCTGAAAGCTCGCATACTCCTCCGGAGTTACGAATTTGTCGGCACTGATCGTCAGCTGTCCGACCGGAGTATCGATCCGAATCCGAACATCATCGCTCGTAACGATCTTCAGGTTCTTTATCTCGACATTCAACCGTCGGGTCTCTCGACCACGGACCACGGAGAGGTGCAATACTCCCTCCTCGATCTCGATCGCTCCATTCTGAATAGACCACCGATCCTGATCGCGCATCTTCCGAAACACAGGATAGACCAGTACCGCAACAGACAACAAAAGAAAATAGCCGAATATCAGTTTCCAATGGAGCGAGGTAAATGGCAATTGCTCCGCAAAAAAGATTTTCAACAGCAAAAAGAACAGAAGCATTGCGACTCCCATTCCCAAAAGAAGCCGACGAAAACGCGTCTGTCTCGTATCGTCATAACCGTATTTACTCATGGCTCGATTTTTTAAATGCCGGATAAAAGCCATCCGACTCCATTCCCTACGACTCGAATATACGAAAAATTAGCGAATATACTTCCCCGACCCCAGAAAAATTCCGCAATACGGCTCTACAACGATGTTCTGCCACAACAGCGCCTTCTCATAGAAACCCTACTTCATACGCCTCCTCACCGCTCCATCCGGACATACCATCGGGAGCAGACGAACGTCAGACGCCCTTGTCGGGCACAGCCGCCACTGTCTTCGACACTAAAGCAGCCGCCACGACCTCGGCTAGATCCAGCACCTCCCGGCCGTCAGCTCCGCGTGCGATAGCTTTTTTACAAAGTGGACAAGCCGTTACGATCGTCCCCGCTCCCGTAGCGCTCAACTCCTTCGCCACGGAACGCGCCAAGCGAAGCTGCTGCGCGTCCGAAATCGCCGTATTGGCCACCGAAGAGCCGCAGCAGAGGGCGTGTTCCCGCGTCTGGGCCGGTTCGAGCAGCACGCCCACCGCTTCGATCACCTCGCGCGGCTGGTCGTAAATACGGCTCCCGCGTCCCAGTTCGCAGGGGTCGTGGTAAGTGAATGTCTGCGCCCCTCGGCGAAGCTGTAGGCGGCCGTCCCGGATCAATCGCAGCATATACTCGGAATGGTGCAGCACTTCGATTCCTTCGAGATGATACTCCTCCCGGAATACCTTCAGGCAGATCGGGCACGAAGTGACGAGCGTCGTAATCCGGTGCTTGCGGAAAAGCGCAATGTTGTAATCCATCATCTTGCGGGCCGAATCGGTTTCACCGGAGAGCTTCAGAGGCCGGCCGCAGCAAACGCCGCCCTCCTTGTCCGCCCACCAGACCTCTTCGCCCGAAGCCTTGAAAATCCGCTCCATCGCCAACAGGATACGGGGCGTCAGCAGGGTCATACACCCGGCGAAATAACCCACGCGGCCCTCGCCGGCCGAACGGTCCACCCCCTGAAAATACTCGTAGCGCTTCTCATCGGGCGTATTGCGCATCGTGTCGCGGGAATTCAGACGCAGCGTATTGAGTTCGATCCCCACCGGACAGCGCTGTTCGCAGCGGCCGCACATCAGGCAGTTGTTCGCCACCGACTGACGCAGGTGGTTATACCGCCGGTCACGCAGGAAATAGACCGACTGCACGTCGTCGATCCCCAATTCGCTCTGCAACTGACAAGGGTCGATGCAGATGCCGCACCGCGAGCAGGCATCGGTCTGAAAACGGTCGAACGATCCCTCCTTCTCGGTCGAATGCAGCTTGTAGCGGCGCAGAAAAATCAGGGGAATTTCGGTGAAGATATGCATATAACGCGAGAAGGGCAGCACTATGAAAAATAGCCCCAGACAGATCGAATAGGCCCACCACAACGGCTCGTACAGCGTCTGCAGGACGATCGGATTGACATGATGCGCCATCCACTCGCCGATCGTACCCGTGAGAAATCCCCCGCCGCCGTGCAGAGCGCAGGTGATGCTTTCGGCCAGCAGGCGGGCCGGGAAGATCAGCCACAGCACCGACAGGGCGATTCGGTCGCCCAGTACGTGCCTGGTCGTGCGGTGCATGCCCATCGCCTGCGAATAGATACGCTTGCCGAAAGCCAGCGTCACGCCCGAAAGTACGAACAGCAGCAGCAGATCCATCAGGAAATCGAAGACCGGCTTGTGCGGCAGTTCCGTGGCGAAATATTTGAAAAAGACATGCCCATGCAGCGGAACGTACCGGAACCCCAGGTAGGCGACCGTTTCGATCCATCCGACGACGATCAGCAGGAACCATCCGAAGGCCAGGCTCATGTGCATATAGCCCAGCAAGGGATTGACCTTGAAGATGCGGCGGTGCAGCAGCGATTCGCGCACCACTTCCCAGACCGCCAATGGCGTCTGCCGCGAAGGAATGCCCTTGACGATCCGCATGCGGTCGGCAGCCGAAAGACCGAAGATCCAGGAGCCGTATTTGACGATCAGAACGACGAACATCGTCACGACGCCCACGATGAACGGAATAGAGAATGTCGCGTAAAAATTCATCGTCAGAAATCCCCCAGTTTACGTTTGATGAGCATCACCACGGCCCGCGTATTGATTCCACGAGGACACACCAGGCGGCATTTGCCGCACAACATGCATTTGTTCATCTGTTCATAGACGCCCTGATATTCGCCCCGGCGCACGAGCGTATGGAGTTTGCGGAAATTGAAATCCGTAAGGTTGCCGGCCGTACAGGTCGCCGTACAGCCGCCGCAGCCGATGCAGGTCTGCAATTCGGGCATCTCGCGCAGGATCTCGTCGCTCTTGCGCAGGTTGTTGCTGTCGATGTCGATCACGCGCGGCTTGTTGATCGCATATCCCCAGTTGATCGCTGCCATGACTATACCCTCCCCAGATAAGCCGTCAGGGCTTCCACTGCCGCATCGGCCTCGTTCAATGTTTCTCCGATATTCTTCGGCGCGGTGACCGTACCGGCGTAAAAGATCCCGTCCACACCGCTGCGGGCGCTGTTCAAGAAGAGGTCCTGCGGTTCCATGAAGCCGCTGGGCGCCTGCCTCAACCCGGCCGAAGCCGCGAAATCGGCGTTCGAATCGTTCGCCCGCATCCCGACGAGCAGCACCAGCATATCGACGCTCATCCGCAAAGGACGCCCCGTCAGGGTATCTTCGGCCTTGATCTGCAACCGGCCGTCGTAGGTCGGGCTCGCTTCCGAAATACGTCCGCGCACGAAATGAATATTATAATTCTGTTGAGCCTCGCGGTACATCTCTTCGTAACCTGGCCCAAACATACGAATATCCATATAGAAATTAAAGACGTCGGCATCCGGAAACAGCCGCTTGAGTTCCATGGCCTGTTTGACACCCGTGATGCAGCAAACACGCGAACAATGCGCCTGGCACACCTTCTCGTCGCGCGATCCCACGCAGTGCAGCAGGGCGATCCGACGCGGACGGCGACCGCTGGAGGTAGTCACATTCCCTTCGTTGAGCATCCGCTCGATGTCGGCCGAAGTGAAAACATTGTCATAAACCCCGTAGCCGTATTCCTCCTTGAGCCGGGCATCGAAAAGCGTGAAGCCGGAGCAAACGACCACCGAGCCGCACTCCAGGGTGCGGCCGTCGGCCAACGTCACGCTGCCGGGGGTGATCGACACCGCTTCGGCGGAAGTCATCACTTCGACATCGCGTGCCGCCAGTCGGCGACGCAACTCGGAAAGCACCTCGGACGCAGGCGTCAGCGACGGGAACAGATGATACCATCCCCGGAGCTTGCCGCCCAGATCGGGCTCTTTCTCGACGATCGTCGGACGGATGCCGCGATCCGCAAGCCGCAGTGCGGTCTGAATACCGGCGACACCGCCGCCTACGATGATAACCTCTCTTTTCATTGTGCCTTGATATTATAGATCATATCCTGAACGCCGCAATTGACGGCCGAAGGTGCCGGTTTCCCGATGAATTTTCCGTGGCGCCCCAGGTATTTGGCCGCAGGATCGTAGTCGATGCCCATTTTTTCGAGCAGCGGCTCCACATCCACCTGGTGCATCTGCATACCCAGTTCCCAGGGATCGTAACCCAGCACCAGACCGGCCATCTCCTCGTACGTCAGTACCGGAATACCTCGTCCGTCCTGACCGTAGGTGACGCCCTCCATCTCGGCGATCGTATATTGCCATTTGTCGAGGAACATGGCGCATCCCGGACAGTTGGCCACGATGAAATCGGGCTTGTAGGGAGCCATGCTCTCGAGTTTCTTGTGCGAATTGGCCACCGAATAGCCCCGGTTGGCCTGCACCAGGTAGTTGCGGAATCCGAAACCGCAGCAATGGCGCCGCTCGGGATAATCGACGCACTGGCCGCCCCACGCATCGATCATACCGGCGAGCACATAAGGAAATTCCGAACCGCCGATACCCGCCTTGGGGAAAATCTTGGCGTAGTGGCAGCCGATATGTTCGACCACCCGCAGCGGCTCTCCGGTGGCAGCATTGACCAGCCGGTATTTCGCCTTGCGGGCGATCTCCTCGCGCAAGTGGAAAACGATGTCCGAAGTGTGGGCCAGGCTTTTCGGCTTGCGGAACTCGCGGCCGGTAGCCTTATAAAGGTATTCGCGCGTCTGTTCCTCCTTCTCGGGAAACTCCTCCCAGGTAGCCAGTATCTCGGTATAGATGCCGAACGAAGTGATGCACGAAGAGATGAAATTCTCATACCCCGCATCGGTCATCAGCGCGAACTGCCGGGCCACGACCGTCATGATCGTATCCAGCGGCACGATGTCCGAATGGTAGCCGATGCCCGTACACGAGGTGTGCAGCGGATCGTCGAAGACATCGCGTCCCAGATCCTTTTGCAACATGTTCAAAAACGCCTTCTCGCTGCCCGGAAAAAAGTTCTGACGGATGCAGCTGCGCACATAGTAATATTTATCGTCGGCGATCTCCTTCTGGTAATCGCTCCAGCTCGACCGTTTCATACGCTAATAATGTTCGTTGGAATTTTTGGTGTAGGTATCCATCATGTACTCGTCGTCCGCACCGTCGTATCCCATCTCGCGGGCCTTGCGGTCGGAATGCTTTTCGATCGTGTCGAAGAACTCCTTGCCGCCCGTGACGTCGAATATCCGGTGAAGTTCCTCCATGGACCGGTCGTCCAGCTTGCGCAGCGCCCCGGCACCGGGACGGTTGTAAGCGGCAGAAAACTGTCCGTAAATCTCCTCATCGTTCTCGTAGATCCACTCCCAAACCGTACCCTGCTCGGGATGCAGCTCGGGCTTCACCAGTTTCGGGGTCACACAGTAACCCGTACGGAGGATATTCTCCCCGATCGTGCGCTTGAGGGCCAGTTGCTGCCGCCCCTTCTCGCTCTCGACGAAGAAACCGAGCTTTTGGGAAAGCGTCCGCAGCGCCTGGATGACATAAGCGGGAGTATTGCCTCGGGGACAGCGGGGCCGGCACGACATACACTCGCCGCAATACCAGATCACATCGCTGCGCATGAGCTCCTCGATCGCATCGTCGTCCTGCGTCTGCACGATATTGACGATCTGACGGGGATCGTAATTGTAAAACTCCGCCGCCGGGCAGACACCCGTACACACGCCGCAATTCATGCACGAATGAAGGCCCTCCCTCATCCGCACATCCTCCATCAGCATATCGAAATACTTACCCATACAAAAAAGATAACTTCGCAGCAGCAAAGTTATCCATTCCCCAGGTATCGTACAGTAGTAGAAATACCTATTTTCGCCGTCTGTAATGTTCGAACGCAAAGGGGTAAGGGAACTCCTTTCCCGAAGCAAACGACTCGCTGTCAATAATTTCCCACTCCCGTTCATCCCACCTCGGAAAACAGGTATCGCCTTGGTAGGCATGGAACACCCGCGTCAGATAGAACTCGTCGCACAGGGGCAGCGCCTGGGCATAGATCTGCGCCCCCCCGATGACGAAGACCTTCTCTTCCGGGCGGAAAAGCGCCAGCGCCTCGTCGAGCGAATGCACCACGTCGCACCCTTCGATCGAAATATTCTGCCGCGTGACGACCACGTTGCGCCGCCCCGGCAGCGGACGTCCCAACGACTCATAGGTTTTGCGGCCCATCACCACCGGATGTCCCGTAGTGACGGCCTTGAAATGCTTCAAATCTTCGGAAATATGCCACAAAAGGCGATTCTCACCGCCGATCACTCCGTTCTCGGCCACTGCGACGATAATGGCAATCATGTCTAATCAATCGTTTTTTCTTTAATATCAGTTCGAAGCCGGATACGGATGGCAGGATCCGCTGTTTCGCATCCAGCAAGGTCAGCGTATCATCCCCTCCCTTCAACAAGTTGATCGTTTCGTTCCCCTCTTCGGTCACGAGCTGCCAGACGGTCGCATCCGCATTTTCAGGAATCCCCCGTAACGTATATCTGCGGCCTCGCCTCACGGACACCTCTCTCCGGCAGGCATCGGCTTCCGAATAAAACCGCTCGAGTGTGAACGTACCGTCGCCGCTGTGTTCCCGGCTTTCGATCGTAAGCTTGACACAAGTTTTTCCGTCGCCGGAAGCCTCCGGAAGAATTCCTTCATATACCAGCACCTGCCAGCCGCCCAATCCCTCCGGGTCCATCGAGGTTCGAGGAACTTCCGTTTCGACCTTACCGCCTCTGTCCGCATGCGAACACGACGCCGACAAAATCAGCACTGCGGCCGACAGCATATACAGAATTACCCGCATAGCTAAAACGACATCGGAGCCTTGATCGCCGGCCAGGGATCGTAATTCTCCAACGTGAAATCCTCGTAACGGAAATCGAAAACCGACCGCACCGCCGGATTCAGCCGCAGGGTCGGCAACGGCCGAGGCGTGCGGGACAGCTGCTCGGCAACCTGGTCGGCATGGTTCAGATAAAGGTGCGCATCGCCCAGCGTATGAACGAAATCGCCCGGACGCAATCCGCACTCCTGCGCGATCATCATCGTCAGCACCGCGTACGAAGCGATGTTGAACGGTACGCCCAAAAACGTATCGGCGCTCCGCTGGTAAAGCTGACACGAAAGGCGCCCTCCGGCCACGTAAAACTGAAACAGCACATGGCAGGGCGGCAGCGCCATATCGTCCACCTCGGCCACGTTCCACGCCGATACCAGCATCCGCCGCGAATCGGGGCTGTGTTTGATCTGGTCGATCACCTGCCGAATCTGGTCGATGCACCCTCCGTCGGGACGGGGCCAACTGCGCCATTGATAGCCGTACACGTGGTTCAAATCGCCCGGACGGTAACCGTCGATCGACGAAGGCTCTTCCCGCCGCACGGCATCGAGAAAGGCCTCCCGCTCCAGCGGCAAAACCCCGTGACGGACACAAAGCTCGTTGTAATAGCGATAAGCGTCGTTATCCCAGATATGGACCCCGTGATCCAGCAGGTATTTTATATTGGTGTCGCCCTGCAAAAACCAGAGCAGTTCGTAAATCACCCCTTTCAGGAAAACTTTCTTGGTGGTAAGCAGCGGAAATCCTACCTCCAGATCGAAACGCATCTGGTAGCCGAAGATGCTGCGCGTACCGGTTCCGGTACGGTCGCTCTTCACAATGCCGTCCTGTCGGATCTTACGAAGCAAATCGAGATACTGTTGCATGGTCGAATCAATATTTTTTCAACGAAGCGTTGCCCTCGGGGTCGATGACCGCATAAACCGGATCGGAGTGCCACTCCCCGAGGCACAGCACCCGCAAATTTCCTTCGGAATAGTCGCGCGGCTGGTGCATATGGCCGAAGATGAAATAATCGGGGCGTTCGGCACCGGCATATTCGCGGGCATATTCGATGAGCGGGTCGGTAATATGGTCTCCCATTTCGCTCGCCAGATGACTTTTGCGGGACTTGCCGCTCCACCACTGCCCGAAACGCATCGCCCAGTCGGGATGCACGAGCCATGAAAAAAGGAAACGGATCGTTTTGGAACGGAACACGGCATTCATAAAGCGCAGCACAGGAAGATGATCGATCTTCATATTGTCGCCGTGCGCCAGGAAAACCCGTTTGCCGGCAAGCTCCATGATCCTGGGCGAAGTATAGACCTCCACTCCGCACTCCGCTTCGAAATAGTCACGAACCCACATGTCGTGATTACCCGTCATGAAAACCACCCGAATCCCCCGGTCGGTCAATTCGCACAACTTTCCCAATACGCGCACAAACCCTTTGGGAACGACCCGTTTGTATTCGAACCAGAAATCGAAAAGGTCGCCCAGAATAAAGACCGCATCGGCATCGCGGGAAACTTCGTCGAGCCACGCCACGAAACGTTTCTCGACCGCACGGGCCGCAGCCGGCCCTCCCGCGCCCAAATGAATGTCCGATGCGAAGTAATACATAGCCTATTCGAATTGCGCTTCGAGCGCCCGTTGCAACCCCGTACCGTAAAGATCGCGGGCCACTACGATACCCTCACGATCGATCAAAAAGTTAGCAGGCAGTTTCTGCACGTTGTAAAGCCCCAGTGCGGGAGAATTTCGTCCCCGGAAATCGCAAACCGAAATCCAGGGAAGCTGCTGCTCCTGCACGGCGTTGATCCAGATATCTTTCGAAACATCCACACCGATCTGGTAAATTTCGAATCCCCGGTCGGCATATTCGGCATAAACCTCCTTCAATTCGGCGTTGATGGCGTTGCTGTTTCCCAATTCGGCCGACCAGAAATCCACCAGCACGACCTTTCCCTGCAACGAACTCAAACGCACTTTACGGCCGAACATATCGGGCAACTCGACATCGGGAAAATTCGTTTCGGCGATATTCGACATCAGATTTTGCCGCGCATCCATGCGGGCGATCTCACTGGCCAGCAACGGCAGGTAGGAAGACTCCGGATAACGCTCCTCGATGGCTTCCGCCACCATGCGGTAGTAAATCACATCTCCGTCGAGGTTGAAAAGGTAAGTTTCGCCCGGAAGCCGCTGGTACAAGGCATATACCCCGGCCAGGGAAGACTTATGCTCGACGATGAACTTGATCTGTTCGTGTTTGATCCGGCGGTATTCGGCCCAATATTCAGACTCGATCCGTCGAATCTCCTCGTCGGTCATCCTGTAAGTTTCCGGCGAAGAACTCAACGCATCGAGCCGCTGCATCCCGGCCACAAACGGCTGATAAAATCGGCGCAGCAACTCCGACTCCTCAGACCCTTCGACCGTATAGTTGTGCACCACACGTCCGACCGAGCTGACCGTCAAGCGATCTCCGCCCTGCAGGAACAGGGGAATCTTATCGCCGTTGCAGACCAGGTTGTAAAGCGCCGGAGTACGGTCCACATCGCACAATTCCAATTTGTAATTCCCGGTTTCATCCAGTTGCGCCGAATCGATGAGCGTCTGCGCCAACGGAGTAACCTGCTCGAGATAGATCATCCGGCAATCCGAACCGACTATACGACCCGAAATCTTAACCGTAGAAGAGTGACAGGAAACCGCCAGGAGCGCCCCTGCCAGAAAAACGATCGAAATAAAAAATCTGCTGCGCATGTTGCGAGAAAATGGTTTATCAAAAAACGGAACCCTATTTCGAGGTATTGTGCCGTGCGCCCCCGTTCTTGCCGTTGAAATTGCGCGACTGATGCTGATTCCGATTCTTCTGTTGCCGTTGCTGCGCTCCCTTCTGACCTTTCTGACCTTTTTGCGGATGCGCCATAAAGGGCTGTTTATAATCGCTTCGGATATTATTGAGAGCCACTTCGTCGATTTGGATCGCATTTCCGGACATTTTTTTTATGTCTTTTATGATAACCTCGTTATTCGGATGTTCCTGATTGTACTCGTAGCTCTTGGTGCGCATGTAACGCGCCAGGTTATCGACGGTCCGCGAGACTACCTGGGGATTCTTCTCATCGGCCAGACGCCGGATCATCCGTTCGACATATTTGCCGTAATGCTTGTACTCGATATGTCCCGACGAATAGGGCATACGCCGGGGCACCGTGGTAAGTTCCTGGCGCGAAGGCTGCGGATAGGGGGAGTCCACATCCAGTTGAAAGTCGGACATGATGAACAGGTGATCCCACAGCTTGTGAGTGAAGTCGGCCGTATCCCGCAACAGGGGATTCAGGTTTCCCATAACGGCGATGACCGCACGGGCCTGCCGGTTGCGCTCGCGGCGGTCTTCGATCTGCATCAGCGAATCGACCATTTCGTGAATATGGCGGCCGTATTCGGGCAAAAAAAGCTTCCGTCTTTTATAATTATAATTTTTTTGCATAATTTTTGCGGGAGTTCGGTGGCATTGTTATTGCGAACCGTTCCAATAACATTCTGAAAAGATTTCGCGGATATAAATTTCAAAGCGATCGTAAATTCACCTTTGAAATCAACTTTATCTACAAAGTTGGATTCCTGCGAATAATATATTAACTTCGTCACAAAAGTACGTAAAAAAATCACAAAAGCAAGGTATGGCAAAAGTTTTAATCCTGGATCAATCGAAAAGCATACGCAACACGCTGCGAGAACGGCTGGAGTTTGAAGGAATAGCGGCGGAAAGCGCTGAAAATGAAGCGGCGGCATCCGTATTATGCGAACGTATCCCTTTCGATCTGATCATTTCGGATCATGAAACGAGGCTTCCCGAGAGCGACGTACCTTTCATCGTACTTTCCTCTGAAGCGACGGTCGATTCGGCTATCAAGGCACTCCGGAACGGAGCGCAGGACTACCTCACCAAACCGATCGACATGAACCGCCTGATGCAGTCGATCCGGCAAACACTCGAACAGGCAGCCGAAGCGCCGCGCACGGCGGCAAAAGCCAAAGCGAAACGCAGCTCGGCAGGTCACACGGAAGAGATCATAGGCACTTCCGAGCAAATGCAACACGTCCGGCGTCTGATCGACAAGGTCGCACCGTGCGACGCCCGCGTTCTGATCACGGGCGAGAACGGCACGGGCAAGGAACTCGTCGCCCGCTGGCTCCACGCCAAAAGCAACCGGGCCGGAGCGCCGTTCGTTGAGGTCAACTGCGCGGCCATTCCCTCCGAACTGATCGAAAGCGAACTGTTCGGCCACGAGCGGGGAGCCTTCACCTCGGCCATCAAACAGCGCAAGGGCAAATTCGAACAGGCGAGCGGCGGAACGCTCTTCATGGACGAGATCGGCGACATGTCGCTGGCGGCGCAGGCAAAGGTGCTGCGGGCCCTGCAAGAGCGCAAGATCAGCCGCGTAGGCAGCGACAAAGACGTCGATGTCGATGTGCGGATCATCGCGGCGACGAACAAGAACCTGCGAGAAGAGATTAAAAAAGGAAATTTCCGCGAACCTTTTCCATCGTATCGGCGTTATCCTGATCAAAGTACCGCCCCTGCGCGAACACTCGGAGGATATTCCCCTGCTGGTCGATCACTTCATCGATATGATCTGCGAAGAATACGACATGCCGCGAAAACCGATGGATAAAAAAAGCGGTCGAAATGCTCCGGCAAATGCCGTGGACGGGCAACATCCGCGAACTGCGCAACGTCATCGAGCGGCTCGTGGTCCTGAGCGGCACCAAAATCACACCGAACGACGTAGAACTCTACTGTTAAACATTTCAGAGCAACTCGAGAATCTCACCGGGGCGGTCCACTACGTGGTCTGCCCCGTGTTCATACAACTCCGCCCGGTCGCGGAAGCCCCAAGTCACACCGACCGACCGGACACCGGCTGCCCGGGCCGTATCCATATCGACGCCCGAATCCCCGGCGTACAGCACCGCTCCGGATTCCGCATCCGTATCGGCGAGAATCTCCCGCACCACCTGCGGATCGGGTTTGAGCGGGACTCCGGGGCGCTGACCGAAAACCGCATCGAAACGGATCGACGGGAAATAGATCCGCACCAACTTCTCGGTACCGATTTGAAATTTGTTGGAAGCGACAGCCAGCCGGACTCCACGCTGCACCAACTCCCGGAGCAATTCCGGAATACCCTCGTAGGGACGTGTAAAACGGTCGATATGTTCGGTATAGTAAGCCACGAAATCCGCACGCACCGCCGCCACCGTTTCCGGCGTGCGCAGCTCCTCGGGCAGCGCCCGTTCGACCAGCCGCATAACGCCGTTGCCGACAAAACCGCAATACTCCTCATAGGTATGCAGGGGCAATCCCCGCGCAGCCAGCACATGATCGCAGCAAGCCGCCAGATCGCCGATCGTATCGAGCAACGTCCCGTCCAGGTCGAAAATCATCAATTTCGTATCCATATCAAGTCCTTGAATTACAAATAAATAGTCCGAAAACGGGCAGGAGCCGTGTTCCTGCCCCGTAAAAACGGCCCCTATCGGCCGAAACGCCCAAAGCCGAGCCAAAGATACGAATAAGCCGAGCGCAAAAGCAAATTTATTTGCGTTTTGCCGAGGCGAAATATCTAAAATTACAAAGGAGCCGAGCACAAAGGCGAATTCATTCGCTTTTACCGGTCCAAGCGCTTGAAACGGCCCCGAAAAAGGGACAAAAAGCTGTCCGAAGGCAACGATGCACGCGAAACATTTTGTTATTTCGGGATTTTGAGTTTACTTTGTCATCATCGTATAAATCGGACAAAACCTATGAAAACAGACATCGAAATTGCACGCGAAACGAAATTAAATAAAATAGAAGACATAGCCGAAAAGCTGGGGGTTCCCCGTGACGAAGTCCAGAATTACGGCCGTTACATCGCCAAGGTGCCCATCCACCTGATCGACAAGAAAGAGATGGACAAGCACAACCTGATCCTGGTTTCGGCCATCACCCCGAACAAGGCGGGCGTCGGCAAGACTACGGTATCGATCGGCCTGTCGCTCGGCCTGAACAAAATCGGAAAGAAAGCGGTGGTCGCCCTGCGCGAACCCTCCCTGGGTCCCTGCTTCGGCATGAAGGGCGGCGCAGCCGGCGGCGGCTATTCGCAGGTGCTGCCGATGGAAAACATCAACCTGCATTTCACGGGCGACTTCCACGCCGTGACATCGGCCCACAACATGATTACCGCCCTGCTCGACAACTACATCTACCAGAACCGGAACAGTTGCGAGGGGCTGAAAGAGGTCAAGTGGAAGCGGGTGCTCGACGTGAACGATCGCAGCCTTCGTAACATCGTATCGGGGCTGGGAGGTTCGGCCAACGGCATTCCGACCGAAACGGGATTCGACATCACGGCCGCCTCGGAAATTATGGCGATCCTCTGCCTGGCCACCGACATCGACGATCTGAAGCGCCGCGTCGGCAATATCCTGCTGGGCTACACTTATGACGGCAAGCCGTTCACGGTGAACGACATGGGCATCGCAGGCGCCATCACTGTCCTGCTGAAGGACGCCCTGCTTCCCAACCTGGTGCAGACCACCGAAAATACCCCGGCCTTCATCCACGGCGGCCCGTTCGCCAACATCGCCCACGGCTGCAACTCCGTGCTGGCGACCCAGATGGCCCTGACCTACGGCGATTACGTCATCACCGAAGCCGGCTTCGGCGCGGATCTCGGTGCGGAAAAATTCTTCAACATCAAATGCCGCAAAGCGGGCTTGTCCCCGAAACTGACCGTTATCGTAGCGACAGCGCAAAGCCTGAAGCTGCACGGCGGAGTCCCCGAAGCACAAATCAAAGAGCCCAACAAGGAGGGTTGATCCGGGGATTCGCCAACCTGGACAAGCATATCGAAAACATGAAAAACTTCGGCCAGCAGGTGATCGTCACCTTCAACCGCTTCGCCAGCGATACGGACGAAGAGATCGCCCTGGTCGCCGAACACTGCAAGGAAAAGGGGGTCGGCTTTGCGGTGAACACGGTCTTCGCCGACGGTGGGAAAGGCGCAGTGGAACTGGCCCGGCTGGTTGCCGAAACCATCGAGAAAAACACATCTAAACCCCTGAAATTCACCTATGAAGAGAGCGATTCGATACGGAAAAAGGTGCGAAAAATCGCCGAAGGAATCTACGGAGCCTCCTCGATCGTCTATACGACGCTGGCGGAAAAGAAACTCAAGGAGATCGAAAAGCTGGGCATCGCCCACTTCCCCGTCTGCATCGCCAAAACCCAGTACTCCTTCTCGTCCGACCCGAAAGCGTACGGCGTAGCGAAAGATTTCGAACTGAAAGTCCGCGACATCATCATCAACAACGGCGCGGAGATGATCGTAGTGGTCATGGGCGAAATCATGCGGATGCCGGGTCTTCCGAAAGAGCCGCAGGCCCGCCACATCGACATCGTAAACGGACTGATCGAAGGATTGAGCTGATTCTGCGGGGTGCGATAAAAGATCGAATTTTATCGCACCCCGATTTTTCACGGCACAAGTTCCGCAACAGTCCGTCCCGATTTGGCGGATTCAACTATTATTTCTATTTTTGAGTGTTTTAAAATCGTTGAATTTCTCGACTATTTTGTGCCCGGCATAACGAATCGACTCGCTCTGCCCTGACTGATCGAAAACACTTCAAATAATGGCAAAACGCATCCCGACCCCGGCCGACATCTTCCGATTCTACGTGGACGGATTCCGCTCGATGACCCTCGGACGGACGCTTTGGGCCATTATCCTACTGAAACTCTTCATCATGTTCGCCATTCTGCGACTTTTCTTCTTTCCCGACCAACTGGCCGGCATGAGCCAGGAACAGCGCAGCGAACACGTACTCGAACAATTAACCATTCCCGACGTTTCCGGCAAGTGAGGCCACCGCAAGCCCCTCCCGGACAGCGGAAACGAAGACTAAAACTCAACTAATTATCTCAAAAGTATGTTGTCGGACTATCTACAAACCGTCGATTGGTCGCGGGCCCAATTCGCCATGACGGCGATCTACCACTGGCTGTTCGTCCCCCTCACGCTGGGATTAAGCATCATCTGCGCGATCATGGAAACCATCTACTACCGCACGGGCGATCCCTTCTGGAAACGCACGGCGAAATTCTGGATGCGCCTGTTCGGTATCAATTTCGCCATCGGCGTAGCCACGGGCCTCATCCTCGAATTCGAATTCGGCACCAACTGGTCGAACTACTCCCACTTCGTCGGCGACATTTTCGGCGCGCCGCTGGCCATCGAAGGCATCCTGGCCTTCTTCCTCGAAAGCACGTTCGTAGCCGTCATGTTCTTCGGCTGGAACCGCGTCAGCCGAGGCTTCCATCTCTCCGCCACCTGGCTCACGGCCGTCGGCGCCAATCTGTCGGCCCTCTGGATCCTGGTAGCGAACTCCTGGATGCAATATCCGGTAGGCTGCACCTTCAACATCGACACCGTCCGCAACGAGATGACCTCCTTCTGGGACGTACTCCTCTCGCCCGTAGCGGTCAATAAGTTCACCCATACGGTCACCTCGTCGTTCGTGCTGGCCGCGCTGTTCGTCTGCGCCGTCTGCGCCTGGTACCTGCTCCGCGGCCGCGAACAGAAGATGGCTCGCAAGAGCATCGCCGTCGCTTCGGTTTTCGGTCTGGTATTCGCTCTGATTACCGCATTCACGGGCGACCGCTCGGGAGCGATCGTGGCCCGGGTGCAACCGATGAAACTCGCGGCTCTCGAAGCCCTTTACGACGGAGAGGAGGGGGCAGCCCTGACCGCAGTCGGCATCTTGAGGCCCGAAGCCGAACGCTCGAACAACGAGGATGCCTTCTATTTCAAGATCGCTATTCCCAAAATGCTGTCGCTGATGAGTTTCCGCGACGCCGACGCCTTCGTACCGGGCATCAACGACCTGGTGAACGGCAACCCTCAATACGGCATCATGCCGACGATCGAAAAGATCGAACGGGGCCGCGTAGCCATCGCGGAACTGGAGCGTTTCAAACAGGCCCGCGAAACAGGCGACGAAGCGACCCTCGACGAGATACGGGCCAAATTCGATCCAGACACCCCCGAAGGAGCCGTCTTCCTGAAAGAGTATTTCGCCTATTTCGGCTACGGTTACCTCGACTCGCCCGCGCAAACCGTACCCAACGTACCGCTGCTTTTCTACTCGTTCCGCCTGATGGTCGGCGCAGGGTGTCTTTTCATCCTGGTGCTGGCTGCCGCCTGGTGGTTCAACCGCAGGGACACGCTCGAACGCAAGCGCTGGATGCTGTGGGTGCTGCTCCTCTGCATGCCGCTCGCCTACCTGGCCTCCCAGGCAGGCTGGATCGTCGCCGAAGTGGGCCGCCAGCCCTGGGCGATACAGGATCTGATGCCGGTCGGTGTCGCCGCTTCGCGCATCGCCAGCGGCTCGGTCGCCACGACCTTCTTCATCTTCCTGGTGCTCTTCACCGCACTGCTCGTGGCCGAAATCAGCATTCTCTGCAAACAAATCAAGATCGGACCTGAAAAAGAGTAAAAATTATGGATACTTTGGCATTGCTGCAACACTACTGGTGGTTCCTGATCTCCCTGCTGGGAGCTTTGCTGGTCTTCCTGCTCTTCGTGCAGGGCGGCCAAAGCCTGCTCTACACCATCGGACGTACGGAACACGAACGCAACCTGATCGTCAATTCGCTGGGCCGCAAATGGGAACTCACGTTCACTACGCTGGTAACTTTCGGCGGCGCGTTTTTCGCCTCGTTCCCGCTTTTCTACTCGACCAGTTTCGGCGGAGCGTTTTACGTCTGGATGCTGATTCTGCTGGTCTTCGTCCTGCAAGCCGTTTCGTACGAATACCGGCGCAAACCCAATAACGTATTCGGAGAAAAGACTTTCGACTGGTTCCTGAAGATCAACGGATTTCTCGGAACGATCCTCTTGGGCGCCGCTGTCGGCACATTCTTCACGGGTGCGAATTTCACCGTCGATCGGTTCAACATGGCCAACCTGGGCGGACACCACGATCTCGCAGTGGACGACTCCCTGGCACGGACTCGAAGCGGTGCTCGACTACCGCAATGTGGCGCTGGGACTGGCCGTGCTGTTCCTCTCGCGGATGCTGGCGCTCCACTACTTCATGAACGACATCGACGACACACAGATCCGCGAACGCTCGCGCCGCCGCTCGCTCTGCGCCGCAGGAACATTCCTCGTGTTTTTCCTCGTATTCCTCGTAAGCCTGCTCTTCGCCCAGGGTTGGAGTGTCGATCCGGCGACGGGAATCATCGCTCCGGAACCGTATAAATACCTGCACAATTTGCTGGCCATGCCCTACGTCGGCATAGGGCTTCTGGCGGGTGTGGCGCTGGTTCTCTGGAGTATCTGGCTGGGCTGGCGCGGTAGCCGCAAGGCGATCTGGCTGAGCGGATCGGGAACGGTCCTCACGGTGCTCGCCCTGCTGCTTACGGCCGGATGGAACGATACCTCCTACTATCCTTCGCTGGCCGATATGCAGTCGTCGCTGACGATCTACAACTCGTCGTCGAGCGAATTCACCCTCAAGGCCATGAGTATCGTATCGCTCTGCATTCCATTCGTCGTCGCCTACATCGGCTACGCTTGGTGGGCCTTGAGCCGCAAACCCCAAGACGGCTCCAAAGAAGAACTCAAATACTAAAGACACTTCGACGATCCCTCGATCAGCGGGCCCGGAAGAGTGATCTTCCGGGCCCGCTGCAAAATGGCAAAACCGTCAATTCAGGTTTTTCTCGATAAACTCCTTCAAAATCACCGCATGGTTCTCAACCCTGTTCTTCGAGGCATAGAGCAACGTCACATCCGGATAGGTCCGAATGCGGTCGAGAAAATCCTGCATGGCAGCCGAACTCCCCAGCTCATCGAGGTACTTGCGCCGAAACTCCGCCCAACGGCCTGCCGGATCCCCGTGATACCACACCCGCAGCGACGTCGAAGGAGCGATCCGCTTCGCCCACAAATCGTAATGAAACGCCTCTTTGCGAATGCCCCGAGGCCAAAGTTTATCCACCAGCACCCGAAATCCGTCTCCGGGACTTTCAGGGTCGTAAACCCGTTTCAGCCGTACTTCCATATTCTTATGGTTTTTGCAAGTTTTTTAATAATAAATAGGAGTATAAAATTCATTTCTTTTGATGACGGCGAACATGCGGGCCACGATTTTAGCACGTAACGCATTGATTACCGACATTTTGTTCTTTCCTTCTTCTACTTTCCGCATATAGTAGGCCTTTAGTTCACCCTCTTTACGATGAGTTACCGATACGGCTGCCATATGTAGCAGTTTCTTTATGTTCTTGTTGGCCCTATGCGAGACCTTGTTTTTGGAGTGCTGGCTGCTCCCGGATGTGTATGAGAACGGAGCGACACCTGCGTGACAGCAGAACTTTCTGGGATTGTCGAAGCGGGAGAACGCTTCTGTTTCGATAATCACATTCAGAGCTACCACTTTACCTACACCGTCTATCGACATTAAAAGTTCCATCTGGCGCGCAAGCACTTCCGTTGAGCCTATGATCTTCTCCATTTCAGCAGTGATCGCATCGATAGCCGCTTGTAGTTCCTGTATTAAGCCTTTCATCCGCTTTGTTTTCTTGCGATAAAGCGCCGCCGGCATAAAATCTTTCTGATCGTACATCTGGCCTTTGTATTTAGCCAGGTCGGTAACGTAAAGCGCACGCTCCCTCTCCAACTGTTTAAGCCTCTCTATCTCCTCGGAGGGACGGTCGTAATACTTAACCTTATCTCCGAACCGTGAAGCGTAAATGGCTATGCGCTTTGCATCCACCTTGTCGTTCTTGCCCCGCTGCATACCGGATGAATATTTGATCTGGGACGGGTTCTCCAACCAAAGTTTGCACTCGACCGACTTGCAAGCACATACCAGAGGGAAAGTATATTGCCCCGTATGTTCGGCACAGATTAAAAACTGTTCGTTATCCATTTCCAAATCGTTCTTCAACTCGCCGATCAGTCTGGCGACAGCCTGCTGGTGGTTGCTTACCTGTTCTTCGCGCAGAACCTTACCCTCGAATAGTACGCAGAAGTCCAGTTTCTTTTTGCTGACGTCAACCCCGATGAAATAAAAATTGTCCATTACTTTTGTTTTTGACCATCAAATTGAGAGAAAGGAACTTGAACCTATCCTAACTACCTTAACAATGAAAGGTTAAATTCTTATTCAGGTCTCGGTTCAAGAAAGACAAAGAGTCCTAATATGGAAATGAATCTTGAATTCTTATCGATACCTGGTTCACTCCCTGCCTCCCTTTCTTTTAGCTAACCTCTTCTCTACAAAATTACCAACTCTATCTCATCTCCTGTTTACTGCGCAAATCTAAGGTACTCGATTCGTCTTAACAATCTGTACTCGCTTCAACAAATAACGGGCAAAATACCCCGGACAACTTCAAAAAAATACCGATATGTATAAAAAAGATGGATTCATCACACCATCCGAACACGTAAATTTCCTGGCCAAAAATCTGTTCGGAGCCTGCGGCCAGATCGTAAACGGCGCCATCGCCTATCTCGCCCCTGACGGCGGCGGCCCCGTCACGCCCCACACCCACGCTACCGACCACCTGTTCATCGTCACGCAGGGAGAAGCCAAAGTGCTGCTGGACGGACAAGAGCGAATCATCCGCGAAAACGAAGCGTTCGTCGTCAAAGGCGGTATTCCCCACTCCGTATGGAACAACGCACAGGCAGAAACCGTCATGATAGGCATTACGCTGAAAAACAACGAAAATGGTAAATAAGTCGATACACCGCACGAATCAATTTCGTATACCGTGCCCCCAATGCACTCATTCTATCCTGGTAACTGAAAAGCCGCAAGCAATGTTTGCGGCTTTTCAAATTTTATCGTTTGAAAGATCAGGGATTGCGGATCAGCTTCACAAAAAACACCTCTCCCCGATCCGGCCGGAGGGTACAAATGTCCCGAAACAAAAAACGTATCGGCCATTCTATCGCGGCAGCCCATTCGAACGACTTTGCCGCGTTGCAGAGACAAAAAAGCTGTGTTTCCGTACAACATTTCGCCCCGGTTCCACTCTTCGGCAGAGCGCGCTCGACTTCGCGTTACCGCATGCCGCCCGTCCTTCCCTCCGTCGGACCGGAGGCGACCTTGCGAACTCCTGATTTTCGCCTGCCAGCCATACGACCAACTTTTATCTTAAGACCGTTCCGGACAAATTTGTCCACCCCGAAAATAAAAAAGGTTGCAAACGAATGTTTGCAACCCAGCCGACCACCCGGTCGTTTGCGGAGAGAAGGGGATTCGAACCCCTGATACGCTTTAGACGTATACGAGCTTTCCAGGCGCGCCTCTTCAACCACTCGAGCACCTCTCCTCGGATGGGCAAAGATAATGATTTTTCCGGCAATCGACCAAATTTCGCTCCTACTAATTCACCGTCCGGCACGATATTTTCCGGCCACTGTCGGCAAAAGACGCTCCCGCATGCTTCAGAACCCGGGCAAACGGCATTCATTCCCCCTGGCTCCCGCCCATTCGCCGTCAGGCAAAAGGCCGCGTGCCTTATAGCCGAAGAACGGCCGGCACGGAACCGACCCTACCCAAAAACGAATCTCCAGGCGCAAACGGTATAACGCCGTCGCACCCGCTACTTGTCCGCAACCATCTGCTTCCACTCCGGATGCCGCAGAATATAACGGGCCATGAATCGACACAGCGGAACCACTTTCAGCCCCTGCCGTTTCAAATCTTCCAACACCGCCAGTGTCAACTGCGAGGCGATACCCTGTCCGCAGAACCGATCGGGAACGCCCGTATGGGTAACGGCGATACACCCGGGACCGCACTCCTCGTAATCCACCGCTGCCGTAGCACCGCCCAAATCGAATTCATAACGTCCGAGCGCCTTATTATTCTTCAATTCATACTTTTTCATAACCATCGAATATTGATTGTATGCAAAGAAGAACAAAATCCGCACCGCAACCCACATTTCGGGAAAGAAAAAACCGGACCGGGCGATTTGCCCGGTCCGGTATCGCAATCCGCACGAATCGGCTACGCCTTGCCGGCCGATCCGAGAACTTTCTCGCATTTGTGCATGTAGAGCTTCTTCATCTCCTCGCGGGCCGGCCCCAGGTATTTGCGGGGATCGAACTCTGCGGGTTTGTCGGTCAGCACCAGACGCACGGCGGCCGTCATGGCCAGACGGCTGTCCGAGTCGATGTTGATCTTGCAAACGGCGCTCTTGGCGGCACGACGCAGCTGCTCCTCCGGAATGCCGATGGCATCCTTCAACGCACCGCCGTGCGTATTGATGATATGCACGTACTCCTGCGGCACGGACGAGGAGCCGTGCAGCACGATCGGGAACCCAGGGATGCGCTTCTCGATCTCCTCCAGGATGTCGAAACGGAGTTCGGGCGGCACGAGCACGCCGTCCGCATTGCGCGTGCACTGCTCGGGCTTGAACTTATTGGCTCCGTGCGACGTGCCGATCGAGATGGCCAGCGAATCCACACCGGTCTTCTTCACGAAATCCTCCACGTCTTCGGGACGGGTGTAGGTATGGTGTTCGGCCGAAACCTCGTCCTCGACACCGGCCAGCACACCCAGCTCGCCCTCCACCGTCACATCGTGCTTGTGAGCATACTCCACGACCTTCTTCGTCAGCGCCACGTTCTCATCGTAAGGCAGGTGCGAACCGTCGATCATCACCGACGAGAAACCCATATCGACGCAATCCTTGCAAAGCTCGAAAGTATCGCCGTGATCCAGATGCAGCACGATCGGAATGTTCTTACCCAACTCCTTGGCATACTCCACGGCACCCTGGGCCATGTAGCGCAGAATGGTCGGATTGGCATACTTGCGGGCACCCGACGACACCTGCATAATCACGGGCGACGAAGTTTCGACGCACGCCTGCACGATGGCCTGCATCTGCTCCATGTTATTGAAATTGAAAGCGGGAATGGCATACCCACCCTTGATCGCCTTGGCAAACATCTCGCGGGTATTCACCAGGCCCAATTCTTTATAAGATACCATAATTATATAATAATTTAAGAATTTATGCGTTTCAATCTTTACAAAATTAAACATTATTTCCTAAAGAACAGGCACTTTCCCGAATAAAAATCAGACGGGAGAAAAAATAGCGCTCAAACGGAATATTCTGATTTTATTTTAGTAAATTTGCGAATAATTGGCAATTTTTCTAACGCTACAATAAAGACCTCAACACCATGTCGGAATTCATCTATCAAGAACCATTCCCGATCGAATGTGACAAGACGCAATATCGTCTGCTGACCAAAGAGTATGTCAAGATCGTCGAATGCGACGGACGCCGCATTCTCAAGGTCGATCCCAAAGGTATCGAACTGCTGGCCCGCGAAGCCTATACCGACGTATCGTTCTACCTGCGCCCGGCCCATCTGGAGCAACTCCGCCACATTCTGGAGGATCCGGAAGCTTCCGACAACGACAAATTCGTGGCCTACACCATGCTGCTCAACCAGACGGTCGCCGCCGAAGGCGAACTGCCGACCTGCCAGGACACCGGCACGGCCATCTGCATCGGCAAGAAGGGCGAGAATGTCTTTACGGGAGCGGACGACGCCGAATGTATCGCCCGGGGCGCCTACGAAGCCTACAAGGAGCGCAACCTGCGCTATTCGCAGGTGGTGCCCTTCACGATGACCGAGGAGAAGAACTCGGGCACGAACCTGCCCGCACAGATCGATCTCTACGCCGACAAAGGCAACGAATACAAATTCCTGTTCATCACCAAAGGCGGCGGCTCCGCCAACAAAACCTTCCTCTACCAGCAGACCAAAGCGCTGCTGAACGAGAAATCGCTTCTGGAATTTTTCCGCTCGAAACTCATGGATCTCGGCACCTCAGCCTGCCCGCCCTACCACCTGGCCGTCTGCATCGGCGGCACGTCGGCCGAAATGTGTCTGGCGACCGTCAAGAAGGCTTCGGCAGGTTACCTCGACCAGCTGCCCACCTCGGGTAACGAAGGAGGACGCTGCTTCCGCGACCTGGAGTGGGAACAGAAAATCCTCCAGATCTGCCGGGAGAGCGGTATCGGCGCCCAGTTCGGCGGCAAATACCTCGTACACGACGTGCGGGTGATCCGCGCTCCGCGCCACGCGGCGTCGTGCCCCGTCGGCATCGGCGTAAGCTGCTCGGCCGACCGCAACATCAAAGCCAAAATTACCGAAGAGGGCATCTTCCTCGAACAGCTCGAGAAGAACCCGGCCCGCTTCCTGCCCAAAGAGGCCCCCGCCATGTCGCCCGCCGTGGACATCGACCTGGATCAAGGCATGGACAAGGTGCGCGAAATCCTCTCCAAATATCCGATCAAAACGCGCCTGAACCTGCGCGGCACGCTCATCGTGGCCCGCGACATCGCCCACGCCCGCATCAAACAGATGCTCGATGAGGGCAAGCCGATGCCCGAATATTTCAAGAAACACCCGATCTATTACGCCGGTCCGGCCAAGACGCCGAAAGGAATGCCTTCGGGCAGCTTCGGACCCACGACGGCAGGCCGTATGGATCCTTACGTGGATCTGTTCCAGGAGCACGGCGGCTCGCTGATCATGCTGGCCAAGGGCAACCGCTCGCAACAGGTGACGGACGCTTGCCGAAAACACGGCGGATTCTACCTCGGTTCGATCGGCGGTCCGGCGGCTGTGCTGGCCAAAGATTCGATCAAATCGGTCGAAGTGGTCGATTTCCCGGAACTGGGTATGGAAGCCGTCCGCAAGATCTACGTCGAAAACTTCCCGGCCTTCATCCTCGTGGACGACAAAGGCAACGATTTTTTCGCGCAGCTCAAACACTAAACGCTCCGCCCCGGCCGTTATAGGGGCAACCAAGGAAACAGACAGTCAATGAAAGGTTTTTTCTGTAAAATAACCCTCGCATTATGTTTCGTAATCTTCGTCGGCTCCGCAGCAAGAGCCGACGAGGTTACTTTCAGCGCCAACGCCCCGATGGTCGTCACGGCAGGCGAAAGTTTCCGGGTGGAGTTCTCGCTCAACGCCACGCCCGACGACGATTCGTTCGAAGCGCCGGATTTCGGGGCGTTCGACGTACTGGCCGGCCCGGCGATCTCCCAGGGACACTCGATCCAGATCATCAACGGCGCGATGACCAAAAACGTCAATTATACGATCACCTACGTATTGCTGGCCCAGGACGCGGGCAACATCACGATCGGTCCAGCCTCGATCAAGGTCGATAAAAAAAGATACAAGACCCAGCCTCTGCCGATCGAGATCTCCGACAAACCGTCGGCAGGCAGCGCCCGGGCTCCGCAGGGAAATTCAGACTCTTCGGATGAAAGTATCGAGGAGGAAGCCCAGGGACAGATTGCCAAAGACGATCTGTTGCTGCGCGTCCACATATCGAAACAGTCGGTCTTCAAAGGCGAACCCCTGCTGGCGACCTTCAAGCTCTACCGCCGGGTGGCGATCGTGGGCTACGAAGACATTAAATTCCCCTCCTTCAACGGCTTCTGGACGCAGGACATCGACGTTTCGAACGCCATGTGGCAGCGTGAAACCCTGAACGGCAAGGTCTATGAATCGACAGTCGTAAAAGAGTGTCTGCTCTACCCGCAGCAGGCGGGTACGCTCGTGATCGAACCCGCAACGATCACCGCCATTGCACAAGTTATCGTACAGAGCCGCCGCAATATCGATCCGTTCTTTGGCGGCGGGCACGAAGTCTATAATTTGCGGCGCAAGTTGCAGACGCCCCGCGTGAACATCACGGTCAAAGAGCTCCCTGCGGGCGCTCCGGCCAGCTTTACGGGCGCCGTCGGCAAATTCTCCATGGACGCGTCGCTCTCCGCAGACCAACTGGCGGCCAACTCGGCCGGGACCTTCACGGTGAAAATCACGGGACAGGGCAACCTGCCTTTCATCCAAGCACCGAAACTGACGCTGCCCGCCTCGTTCGAGCAATACAACGTCAAAACCACCGAATCCATCCAAACGGCGACTGCGGGAACCTCCGGCTACCGGCAATTCGAATATCCGTTCATCGCGCGCGCCGAAGGGACGTACCGTATCGATTCGATTCTTTTCACCTACTTCAATCCCGACCGCCGGGAATATGTGACCCTCTCCTCGCAAAGCTTCCCGCTGCAAATCACACCGGATGCCAACGGCGGAGAGAGCTACATGGTCAAAGGACTCTCCAAGGAGGACGTTCAGATGCTGGGACAGGACATCCGTTTCATCCGCCTGGGCAAGGCACACCTCCAGCCGATGCACGAGCCATTCTTCCTGAGCGGACTCTATATCGGACTGCTGGCTGCGATTCTCGTCATTTTCGCCGGAACTTACATCGCGCTGCGCAAGCAGATCCGCGACAGCCAGAATGCGGCTCTGATCCGGGGCCGGCGAGCCAACAAAGTGGCCATTCAGCGTTTCAGGATAGCCAAGAACTATATGGAAGAGCACAACCAGCACGCCTTCTACGAAGAGATGCTGAAGGCTTTATGGGGGTATATGAGCGATAAATTCAATATCCCGGTAGCCAATCTCACCAAGGAAAATGTCCGCGAGGAGCTCCACAAGCGCGGGGCTGCGCCGGAAGACACCCAGCTCTTCTCGGAACTCATCACCCGCTGCGACGAAGCCCAATATTCGCCGGTGGCTTCGGCCCGTATGAGCGACGTATATCGGGACGGCCTCGAACTGATTTCCCGCATCGAATCGATCATCAAACGCTAAAAGCCATGAAACGATATATTCTCTTTCTCCTCGCCACGCTGTTGAGCGCGGCAGTTTCGGGGCAGACTGCCGCCCGAACCGATTCGCTGGCTCAACACCCACAATCGGAGCAAACCGCCTCGGCAGCTTACGCATCCGATCCCGACAAGTTGTGGGATCAGGCCAACACGGCTTACATCAACAACGACTTTCCTACGGCAATTTCGCTTTACGAAACGATTCTGTCGAGCGGCAGGCAATCGGGCAAACTCTACTATAACCTGGCAAACGCCTATTTCAAGGAGCAGGAAATCGGTCGGGCGATCCTCAACTACAACCGGGCGCTGAGGCTCAATCCCGGGAACGAAGACATACGCTACAACCTGCAAGTCGCTGAGAAAATGACCAAAGACCACATCGACGCCGTCCCCGAATTTTTCGTCAAAACCTGGTTGTCGAATCTGCGCAACCTTTTGAGCAGCACGACATGGGCCGTCCTCTCGCTGGTCTTCCTGGCGGCAATGCTCGGCTCGGCGCTTTTCTACCTGCTCTCCCGTCGTCTGGTACGACGCAAGATAGGATTCTACGGCACCGCGACAGCCTTTCTGCTGCTGGTACTGACCCTCTGCTTCGCAGCCATCGACCGCCGGGAGGCGATCGACCGCACATCGGCCGTCGTACTGCGGGATGCCGTCGCCGTCAAAAGCTCTCCCGATCAGAACTCGACCGATCTCTTCATTCTGCACGAAGGCACCAAAGTAGAAATTTCGGACCGTCTGAACGGCTGGTGCGAAATCACCATCGCCGACGGCAAAAAGGGCTGGATGGAGTGCTCGACGTTCGAAACCATCTAAAACCGGATCCGCCCCTGCGAATCCAAAAATTTCCAAGAACGTGTCCAGACTGCTTCAAGACGTGACCGGAGAACTGTCGAAACTCCCAGGCATCGGACGCCGCACGGCGTTGCGCCTGGCGATCCACCTGCTGCGCATGGAACCCGATTCGGTAAGCGACATGACACGCAGCATCGACCGATTCCGCCGCGACATCAAATACTGCAAATTGTGCAACAACCTCTCGGATGAAGAAATCTGTCCGATCTGCGCCGACCGGGAGCGCGACCATACGACCGTCTGTGTCGTAGAACAGGTCGCCGACGTACTCTCGATCGAAAATACCCGCCAGTACCGTGGACTCTATCACGTATTGGGCGGTGTAATCTCTCCGATGCAGGGCATCGCCCCTTCGGACCTGAAGATCGACCTGCTGATCGAGCGGATCGCCCAGGGAACGATCCGGGAAGTGATCCTCGCCATCTCGACCTCGGTCGAAGGCGAAACAACCCTGTTCTATCTGCTCAACCGGCTGCGCCAGTACCCGCAGGTGAAAGTCACGTCGATCGCCCGGGGGATCGGCTTCGGCGACGAACTGGAATACGTAGATGAACTGACGATTACTCACGCACTGATGAACCGGCGGGAAATCGAATAGGAAACTCGCGCCCGGAAAATCCGAACCTCCGCCAAATACAAAGCAACCGCGAATATCCGAAACGAATATTCGCGGTTGTTTTTCCACCTGGCCGACATTTCACCGCTGATCGACGAAATGAAGCTTATCGGTATCGAATCCCTGTTTTTCGACCTGGTCCAGAATCCGGACCAGCACCTGCGTAGATAATCGAGGTCGGCGAGCGAGAATCCATAAATATTTGGCCGATCGGCCGCTTAAGACGACCCACTGCCGCTCGGCAGCGGAATCGCATGCCGGCATCGTATAGTCGCTATAAAAAAACCCAAAAAGACGAAACCCGCAGGCATTCGTAATCGGCAGACAACCGACCTTTTGCACTCGAAATCCGGTCCCGGCCCGTTCTGCCGTCCTTGCCCCGATAGACGATTCGCATTTTACTTTCCGACAATAATCGGTAAACCACCCGGGATCCGACCGTCCCCTCCTGAAACGGATGATCGAAACGAGCGATCTCGTACCACTCGCCGACATACAAATCGGGATTCGCCCACGGTCCACTGCCGACAGCGGCAACGACCGGTCCCCGACCATACGCGGCGCCCGCCACAAGCAACATCGCCGCAAACAGCATATATTCGATTTTCACCCTGGTCATAACGAGGGTGTATCGCATATTCTATACCGGATTACGTCTATTGCAAAGATTCCTGCAAACTTTTCAGCGTGCGGTAAATTCCCTCGGCATCATAACCGCACTGGGCATACAGTTGCGCGGGCGTTCCATGTTCGACAAAACGATCCGGAATGCCCAGGCTCACGACCTTCGGCAGATAGCCGTGCTCGCAGAAGAACGCGACGACAGCTTCTCCCACGCCGCCGCGCAAGGCTCCGTCCTCGACGGTCACCACACAACGGAACTTACGTCCGACCTCGTGCAGCAGCTCCTGGTCGAGCGGCTTGGCGAAACGCAGGTCGTAATGGGCCACCCGAATCCCGTCCGCCTCCATACGCGCAATGGCCTCGGAAGCAAAATTGCCGACCGTACCGATCGTAAGGACCGCAATCCGCTCCCCTTCCTTCAGGCAACGCCCCCGCCCGATTTCCATCGCAGCGAACGGCTCATCGCGCCAGGCGACGCCCGCTCCGTTACCGCGCGGATAGCGGATGGCGAAGGGCCGACCGGCCTCGAGCGCCGTAAACATCATGTTCCGAAGTTCCAGCTCGTTCATCGGCGCAGCCACCGTCAGATTGGGAACCGTACCGAAATAGGCCAGATCGAAAGCGCCGTGATGCGTCGCTCCGTCCTCACCCACCAGACCGCCCCGGTCAAGACACATGACCACCGGAAGGCGCTGGATCGCCACGTCATGAATCACATTGTCATAAGCCCGCTGCATGAAACTCGAATAGATGTTGCAGAAAGGCACCATGCCCGCAGCCGCCAGTCCGGCGGAGAAAGTCACGGCATGTCCTTCGGCGATACCGACGTCGAAACAACGCTCCGGCATCTCTTTCATCAGAATATTCATCGAGCTGCCCGACGGCATGGCGGGCGTTATCCCCACGATCCGCTCGTCGGCACGGGCCAGTTCGAGCAGCGTCTGGCCGAAAACATCCTGGTATCGGGCCACTTCGGTCTTGCTGACGATCCGCTCGCCCGTTTCCGGGTTGAATTTGCCCGGAGCGTGCCATACCGGCTTATTGCACTCGGCGGGCTTATAACCCTTTCCCTTTACGGTCATCACATGCAGCAACTTGGGTCCCTCGATACGTTGCAAGGCAGTCAGCACCCGCACCAGTTCCGGCAAATTGTGTCCGTCGATCGGGCCGAAATAGCGGAAATTCAAACTTTCGAACAGGTTGCTGTTCTTCAACAGTCCCTGCTTGACGGCATTGCCCGCTTTCTGACAAAACCGCAAAACAGCCGGCGTATGGGACAAAATCCGCCACAGGCGGCGTTTGATAGCGTTATAGCGCCTCGATGTCGAAATCTTGACCAGGTAGTTCTTCAAGGCCCCGGTAGCCTGGTCGATGGCCATGTTGTTATCGTTGAGAATGACCAGCAGGTTGGTCTGCTTGCTCGCACCGGCGTTGTTCAGCCCCTCGAACGCCAGACCGCCCGTCATCGAACCGTCGCCGATCACGGCCACCACCTGCTGCTCGCCCTTGAGTTCCGCAGCTTTGGCCATACCGAACGCCGCCGAAATCGACACGGAGGCATGTCCGCCGCCGAAAGCATCGTAAGGACTCTCGGACATACGCGGGAAGCCGCTGATACCGCCCAGCTTGCGATTGGTCCGAAACGCCTCGCGGCGCCCGGTAATGATTTTATGGGCATAGGTCTGATGCCCCACGTCCCACACGATTTTATCGTCAGGAGTATTGAATACGTAGTGCAGAGCGACGGCAAGCTCCACCGCTCCCAGGCTCGAAGCCAGGTGTCCCGGATTGGACGAACATTGTTCGATGATGTACTGACGCAGTTCGTCGCAATACTGACGCAAGTCAGAGCCCGACAACTTCTTCAAGTCATCGGGCGAATCAATCCGATCGAGCCATTTATATTCCGAATGCATCATGGATAGGCAAAGATAGCATTAAAAAACGACATTTTTTCGAAATTTTTCCTATCTTCGCATTATCAAATTCCGCTCCGCTTATGAAATACAACAGAATACTCCTGAAACTCAGCGGTGAATCCCTGCAAGGGACTCAAAAATACGGTCTTTCGACCGACGTGCTCCACAGCTATGCGGAGCAAATCAAAGCCGTCGTCGGAACGGGAGTTCAGGTAGGCATCGTCATCGGCGGCGGCAACATCTTCCGCGGACTCACGGGCGCCAAAAAGGGCTTCGACCGCGTGAAAGGCGACCAGATGGGCATGCTCGCCACGATCATCAACTCGCTGGCGCTGCAGTCGGCGCTCGAGGACAACGGCGTGAAAGCGAAAGTCCTCACCTCGATCCGGATGGAACCCATCGGAGAGTATTACTCGAAAGCCAAGGCGCTCGAATACCTCGAAGCCGGATACGTAGTCATCATCGGCGGCGGCACGTCGAACCCCTACTTCACGACCGACTCGGCATCGGCGCTGCGCGGCATCGAGATCGAAGCCGACGTGATGCTGAAGGGAACCCGCGTGGACGGCGTCTACACGGCCGATCCCGAGAAGGACCCTGCTGCGGAGAAGTTCGACGAAATCACCTTCGATGAAGTTTATCGTCGCAACCTGAAGGTTATGGATATGACCGCCTTCACGCTTTGCCGCGAAAACGGCCTCCGGGTCATCGTCTTCGACATGGACACCCCGGGCAACCTGGAAAAGGTGCTCGCCGGAGAGAAGATCGGCACACTGGTCAAACTCTGAAAACCTATTATATCGCTATGACCGAACGTAAAAAACCCAATAACAAACGTCTTATCCTGATGATCGTCCTGCTCGCGGTCGTCATCGCCCTGATGTGGCTGCTGCCCGACGGATCGCAGCCCGCAGCCCCCGCAACGAACGCTCCGAAGACCGAACAGACCAAGAATACGAACGATGCGCCCGACGACATCGAGGCTACGACCCTTGTTAAAGCCGGGACACAGGCACCCGATTTCCGGGTGGAAATGTTCGACGGCACGACCTTCACCCTGGGCAGTCTGCGCGGCAAAGTGGTGCTTCTGAATTTCTGGGCGACCTGGTGCGGTCCCTGCCGCGAGGAATTGAGCCGCGTACAGAAGGACATCATCGACCGCTTCAAGGGGAACGAAGACTTCGTTTTCCTGCCCGTATCGCGCGGCGAAACCCGCGAAACGGTCGCCGCTTTCCGGGAAAAGATGGGTTATACGTTCCCGATGGGACTCGACCCCGAACAGAAAATTTACAGACTTTACGCCTCCAACTACATTCCGCGTAATTTCCTGATCGGCAAAGACGGCAAAGTTATTTCCGCGACCATCGGTTACGAGGCCCCCGAATTCGACGAACTCATTCTGCTGATCGAGCGACAACTCAACTCCGCCAACTAAACAAATACGACATATGGATACCAAAACCATTCTTTCCGAAGCTTCCGACCGCATGCAGAAAACGATCGAGCACCTCGAAGAAGAGCTGCTCAACATCCGGGCAGGCAAGGCGAGCCCGACCGTGCTGAACGGAGTTTTCGTAGATTATTACGGATCTCAAACCCCGATTTCAGGCGTGGCAAGCGTCACGGTACCCGATGCCAAGACCATCCTGATCCAGCCGTGGGACAAAAACCTGATCCGCGCGATCGAAAAGGCCATCATCGACTCGAACATCGGCCTGACCCCCTCGAACAACGGCGAGCAGATCCGCCTGACGATTCCGCCCCTGACGGAAGAGCGCCGCAAGGAGCTGGTGAAGCAGGTACGCCAGGAGGCGGAAACCGCCCGCATCAGCCTGCGCAACGCCCGCCGCGACGCCGTGGAGGCCTTCAAGAAGGCCCAGAAGGAGGGCATGCCCGAGGACGAGTCGAAAGACGGTGAAACCCAGTCGCAGAAGCTGCTCGACAAGTTCACCAAATCGCTGGACGCGATACTCGACAACAAGGAAAGAGATCATGACCGTATAGATACGCTTTCTCCGAGAAACCGAACACCCCGACGCATAAACGCCGGGGTGTATCTTTCATCAGAGGGGGGATTTTTATATCAGGTACCCCACCCACTCAAGAAAACTCGCCCGTCATACCTCTGCGATTCGAAAAAATCACCACGCACAAAAAACGCTTCCTCGACCTGCTCCTGCTGGCCGACGAACAGGAATCCATGATCGACCGCTACCTGGAACGGGGCGAAATGTTCGTAGCCCGTGACGACGGACAGGTCGTCGCCGAATGCGTCGTCACGGACGAAGCCGACAGAATCGGAGAGATCAAGAATCTGGCTGTACCCCTCCAGTATCAACGGAAAGGATACGGACGACAAACGCTCGAATTTCTGGAGGCGTACTACCGGGGGCGTTACCGGACGCTTCTCGTCGGCACCGGGGATGTTCCCCGCACACTCCGTTTTTACGAACGATGCGGATACGTTCGCTCGCACTTGATCCCCGGCTTCTTCACCGATCATTACGACCACCCCATCATCGAGGACGGCAGACAACTGGTAGATATGGTCTATCTGAAGAAGTCCTTGTAACCCAGCACACACCGGCTCCGCCTGCACAAAAATCGTCCGCAACGGACAATCCCGCCCGATCGGGCTTTTTTACCGGAATCGTCTGAAATTCCGCCTTTTTTTTAATACCTTCGCGGCAAGACAACTATGAAACTCATTCTTAAAATATCGCTCGCATGCCTGCTCGCAACAGGCTGCGCATCGAAAATTTCCGCCCAAACCTACGTCAAACTCAACGGACTCTATGCGCTCGTGGGCGTAGTCAATCCCGCCGTCGAATTCACGCTCTCCCCCAAATCGACCTTCCAGACCGAAATAGTCGTTTCTCCGTGGAAGTCGATAAACAACCATCACGCCCTCTTTTGTATCTTCATGGGCGAATACCGCCGTTATTTCAAGGAGCACAACCGAGGCTGGTACCTCGGAGCCAATATCGGCATGCAGGCTTTCGACCTCTCGAAACCCTACATCGAAAACTGGAAGCTCAAATTCGAAAACCGGTACAGCAAAGGCTACGGATTCATGATCGGCCTCTGCGTCGGCTACGAACACATCTTCCGCGAACGCTGGGTGCTCGACGCCTACTTCGGCTGGTCGTGGATGAGCAGCTTCTACAACGGCTATTCCATGGACGGGAAAATCGACATGAACCCCGGCCATCAGGTCGAACCCAAATACCCCGATCCGTTCAACGGTTCGTCGGAGTGGTATCCCAACAAGATCGGATTGTCGATCGGATACCGTATTTTCAATCCGCACAAGAAAAAATAGTTCGGCAACAACTCGTCCTGCCTCCGCGCTCCCCAACCGATTCGAATCACCCGCCGCACGGACATCGCTTCCGTATCGTCATTTTTCAACCGTATCCGTAATTTTTCCCGGTAAATTTTGGCGGGGGGGGGGAATTACTTATATTTGCAGCGGAAACTCATTCGCCCGGGAATACATCCACTTTTCCCCAAGAACGTTTCCGAACAAAATATAAACCCTAAGCAAATATCCCTAAACAATGAAAAAAATTCTTTTCACGCTGTTCGCCCTGGTATTGGCATCCGGTATCGCCGCCCAAATTCCCGAACCCGATTTCATTGGCGAAGTATTGGCGATTCATTCGGACGGCACGGCGGAAAAATTGGAAAAACACAATGTCAAAATGCGCACCGGAGCCGGAGTGTATATAGCAGGTCTGGCCGTCAATAAGTCGAAAACTAAAATTCTCGTCGCAGGTAGTCAAGCCAACGTACGCTTCGCAGCCGACGAACCGGTCAATCTGATTGTCCGCGCCGTAGACAACAAAACCGACCCGATGTCGATCGTACGGGTATTCGCCATGAAGAACAACCGAAAACAACGCTCGGCAGTCATCTCGGCCGTAGGTTCGTTCAACGTCACATCCAACGATATGGAGTACCTGCCCTTTACCGCAGAAAAATACGGAGAAAACTCCTATTACCTGACTTTCGGAGATGCCCCTGCCGGTGAATACGGCATCATCGTCACCAACCCCAACAATGTCGATGAAAAAATGATCATCGTATCGGCTTTCGGAATCGATCCGGAAAAAATGCCTGCTGCATCCGGTTCCGAAACGGCAGAGGACACAGAGTAAAACATCCGGCAAATACGGCCCTGGAAACGACATTTCGATATCGCACTCCACGACAGCCTACAACAAAAGAACCCCCGCCGCAAGCATTGGTCTTGCGGCGGGGATTCTTCCATTAAACGGGGATTACTTGCGGTAAACCTTAGTATAGCCGTAAATCGCCTCGTCACCGAGCTCTTCCTCGATCCGGAGCAACTGGTTATACTTGGCCATACGGTCGGAACGCGACATCGAGCCGGTCTTGATCTGACCCGCATTGGTCGCTACGGCGATGTCGGCGATCGTCGAATCCTCGGTTTCGCCCGAACGGTGCGAAGTAACCGACGTATATCCGGCACGATGCGCCATCTCGATAGCGTCGAGCGTTTCGGTCAGCGTACCGATCTGGTTCACCTTGATCAGGATCGAGTTCGCGCATCCCATCTCGATACCCTTGCGCAGGAAATCCACGTTGGTTACGAACAGGTCGTCGCCGACCAACTGACACTTGTCGCCCAGCTCGGCCGTCAGCATCTGCCAACCCTCCCAGTCGTTCTCGGACATACCGTCCTCGATCGAATCGATCGGATATTTGGCAACCAGGCTCTTGAGGTACTCGACCTGCTCTTTCGAAGAGCGCTTTGCACCGTTCGCACCCTCGAACTTCGTATAGTCGTAAACACCGTCCGCATAAAACTCCGAAGAGGCGCAGTCCATAGCGATCGACACGTCGCCGCCCTCGCTCTTGCGGCCCGGCTTGTAACCGGCAGCCTTGATCGCTTCGAGGATCGACTCGATCGCATCCTCCGTACCCTTCAGCGCGGGTGCGAAACCTCCTTCGTCGCCTACGGCCGTCGAGAGGCCCCGGTTGTGCAACACCTTCTTCAGGCTGTGGAACACCTCGGCACCCATGCGAAGACCTTCGCGGAACGAGGGAGCGCCCACCGGACGGATCATGAACTCCTGGAAAGCGATCGGAGCGTCCGAATGCGAACCGCCGTTGATGATGTTCATCATCGGCACGGGCAGCGTCTTGGCATTCACACCGCCGATGTAGCGGTAGAGCGGCAGACCGAAATAGTCGGCGGCAGCGCGGGCTACGGCCAGCGAAACACCCAGGATGGCGTTGGCGCCCAGCTTCGATTTGGTCGGCGTACCGTCCAGCGCGATCATCGTCTTGTCGATGCCCACCTGATCCGTTACGCTCATACCGACGATCGCCGGAGCGATGATGTTATTCACGTTCTCCACCGCCTTCTCGACGCCTTTGCCCGAATAACGGCTCTTGTCGCCGTCACGCAGTTCAAGGGCTTCGTGCTCTCCCGTCGAAGCACCGCTCGGCACGGCTGCACGGCCGAATGCACCCGATACGGTTCTTACTTCGACCTCGATGGTCGGGTTACCTCTCGAATCGAGGATTTCTCTTGCATGGATCTCTACAATCTGCATAGTTGTAATTCCTGTTACAATCCAAATAAAATTGGATCAAAGTTTTCGGTTAAATTTGTTTTTATCTTATTTACAGCGTATTGCATTTCTTGGTGAACTTCTCGGCCAAAGGTCAAGGCACGAGAGCCTCCGCCGGCCTTTGATCGAGCCGGTGCGGAGGCACATCGTGCTTAACACCTTTGGCTCTCTCGAAAGCCGAGATTTCAGAACCCGAAAAAATCCTTCGATAAACAGATTTTCCTTAGCGGTCAGCTCTCTGCCGCATATCCCTTATTAGTTTACAAAGGCCAGAGGAGCAGATTATTTTAAGCGGACGTTAACGCCGCAACAACTATGTAGTATTCTCTCTGGGAAAATCCGTTTACCGGAAGGGTTTCTCTATGACACGATACTATTGACATATTCGGTCTGATGTTTCAGCACAAAGAATAGACGGTTTACCAGTTTGCGGGCGACCTTTACGATAGCTTTGCTCTTGGGCATCCGTTTGCATTGTTCCGTATAGAACAGGTTCATCGCAGGGTCTTGACGTACCGCCACCCATGCCGCTTCTATCCAGGTTACAGCGCATAACGGCGTGTTTTCGTATGGTAATATCCCCCGTCCCATCTTTCTCTCCGCTGGAGTGGCACATCGGGATCATTCCGATATAGGCAGCCAGTTGTTCGGCATTGCGGAAGCGGGTTATGTCGCATATCTCGGAGAGGAACGCCATTCCCGTAGCCTGCCCGAACCCCGGAACGCTCATAATCAACCGCAGCGGTTCGCGGAATCGATCCGTCTTGGCCAATGTCCGTAAAGCCCGTGTCATCTCCAGTTTCTGACGGCGTAACTCTTCCAGATGCCGGATATGAATGTCGAGGGCCTGACGGCCGCTCGGGGTGAGCGTCTCTATCTCCTTCAACCAGGCGAAAAAGCGCTTCGACCAGTTGGAAAACGGGTGAGAAACTCCTGCGGAATCTCGATGCCTAAATACCGAAGTTGAGACTTGAGCCGATTCTTCTGACGGGTCGTGTCTTTGGTTATCGAGTTCTTCAATCTTATCAAGGAACGCATCTCCAACGATACGCTGTCCGGCGTATAAATGCCTTTCAGCTCGTTGGCTCTTAAACTCCGCGCCAGCTTACCGCTGTCCACGGTGTCGGTCTTACGCAGCTTTTCGCTGCTCTTGGTCGGCACGTCGGCCGGATTGACCACGATGTTGTCGATCCCTAAGGCCGTCAGACGCTTGTGTATCCAAAATCCGCAGAAGCCCGCTTCGTACACCGAGTGATACTCGGCGCCCGGATAACTCCGAGTTAAAAATCCGTACAACGCTTCTGGGCTCGGATGCTGGCTAAACTTCTTCAATACGGAGGTTTCGGACAAGACCGTAACCGACCAACTCTTCAAATGGACGTCGATTCCTACATAAATCTTTTGTCCTCTGAAACTAATTTTGTTTCTTTGCTCTCTCATGGCTATCGTCGTTTTAGTTAGTAAAGGTTTTGCAGCTTTAATCTAACCAAAATCTCGATAGCTTTTTCATTTATCCGCTATCATCGCGGCTTACCCTGATTGTAAACATAGGGATTATTTTTGAATTTTATAAAAAACAATTTCGTTTTCAACGGTCGTTTCACAGGTGCGGCATCTACCTGCAACCTCGGTTGTCTGCCGGATCGCACCCACCGGACGCACGAAAAGTCGCAACGAGGCGGATCCGAATTCCGAACTGCCGCAGCGCAATCTGTCGAACCGTGCAAAGATAACGATTTTTACAGACAAACTGTTATTCGAATAACATTATTTCTCCCTTCGAAGTCGGTTATAAGAAACGGCAAATCCGACGCCAAAAACTTATTTTATCAACGAAAAACCTTTTTTTATCACCGATATTTTCTTATCTTCGGTATAGAAAACTAACCCTAACTTCGATCGTATGAAAAAACTTTTCCTCTGTTTGCTGGCGATAACGGCAGCGATCTCCACCGCATGGGCACAAACGCCCAAAAAGAATATTTTCGGCCTTCGGGTCGGTATGGATATGAGCAAAATCAGCATCCTGGATACCGGTTCCGGAGAGAAATACCTGTCGGAATTACGGACCTCATTCAACATCGGCCTGACGGACCAGATCCGACTGCTGAACGACAAGCCCTTCTATTTCCAGTTCGGCCTGATGCTGCACAACAAGGGAGGAAAAGTCCAAGCTACCGACGGCGGCTCGGACATTGAGCTCTCCCTGAACGCAATGTACCTGGAACTTCCCGTCATGCTCAACTACCACATCCGGCTCGCCCCGAAAGTCGCTGTCATTCCTTTCGCCGGATTCTACGGATCGCTGGGTGTGGACGGCAAACAGTCCTTTGACGACTTGGGACTTGAAATCCAACAGAATTTGTTCGGCAAAAATAAAATGTTTCAACGCGGAGACTTCGGCGGGCGGATAGGCATCGGATTAAGCATCCACTCCGTCTATATCGGCGCCTCTTACGGCGGCGGTTTCCTCAACATCGCCCAGGAAGACGACACCTCCAAATTCCGCAACCGCAGTTGGTCCCTCTCCGTCGGCTACGATTTTTAACCCGTCTGTCTTTTTATTTCATTACCGAAAGTCCGTATCGGGACCTCGCCCCGGTGTTCCGAAACAGACATAAAACGGCCCTGAAGAAAACTTCAGGGCCGTTTCTTATCGTTTCACGGAAAGCGGCAGGTCCGCGCCTCCGGCATAGAACATCGCCAGATCGACCGGCACCGTCCCCCGGTTTTCACCATAGTGGAACGTATTCACCAGTTCGACGATACCGCTGCCCGCCGAAAAAGTCTTCGACAGACCGTTTTCCGCAACAACGGTAAGTTCGCCTTGCAGCACGACACCGGCATTGATTACGGGATGACGGTGCATCGCCAGCCGTTCACCGGGAGCGATCGTAATCCGAAGAATCGTAATACGGGGCGTTCCCGCAGGATAAGACGGCAGCGCCGTGCCGTCCCAACTCTCGGAAGTATCGACGATCGTCGTGGAACCGGTCCGTGCCTCGCGGGAGTCCGCCGACACAACTCCGCCCGATTCTCCGACCGGATCGCCGCACAGCTCCCGCAACGGATTCCGGGACACTATTTCAGATTCTTCTTGCGGATCACCTCCAGCATATCGTCCGTCATGCTCGACAGATCCCACTCGGGCTTCCAACCCCACTCCTCACGGGCGCAGGTATCGTCGAGCGAATTGGGCCAGCTTTCGGCAATGGCTTTCTTCACCGGATCGACGTCGTAATCCATCGTGAAGTCGGGCAGACGCTTCTTGATCTCGGCATAGATGATCTCCGGCGTGAAGCTCATCGACGCGATGTTGAAACTGTTGCGGTGTACGAGCTTCGTCGGATCGGCCTCCATCAGCTCCACGCAGGCACGCAGCGCATCGGGCATGTACATCATGTCCATATAGACATCGCCCGGCACGGGGCAGGTGAAGCGGCCCGAACGGATCGCTTCGTAGTAGATCTCCACCGCGTAGTCGGTCGTACCGCCGCCCGGAAGGGTCACGTTGGAAATCAATCCGGGGAAACGCACCGAACGGGTATCCACACCGAAACGGCTGTGGTAATAGTCGCCAAGCATCTCGCCCGTCACCTTGCATACGCCGTACATCGTCGTCGGACGCATCACGGTATCCTGCGGAGTCTTGTCCTTGGGCGAAGAGGGACCGAACGCGCCGATCGAACTGGGGGTGAACAGCGCGCAGTTATACTGACGGGCCACCTCCAGCGAATTCATCAGCGCACCGATATTGACCTGCCATGCCGTCTGGGGCTTCGCTTCGCCGACAGCCGACAACAGGGCTACCAGGTTGAAAATCGAATCGATCTTCTGACGCGACACCATTTCCGCCATTGCATTGGCATCCAGGGCGTTCATCACCTCGAAAGGTCCCGACTCGGCAAGCTGCTTGCACTCGCGCACGTCCGTTGCGACCACATTGTCGTTTCCGTAAATTTTACGGAGATAAGTTGTTAATTCGGAACCGATCTGGCCACCGGCACCTACGATTAAGATACGTTTCATATATTTTTAGTTATAAACCGGAAGCAAAGATATAAAATGATTATCAATTCCGAACTTTTTCTTCGCACTTTTCAAATCATAGAATCCGAGCCGCTTCCCATCTTATTCATACTCCATCCGTACTATGCAAAACGTTCTCACCGCAGAAAGACATGCCCCCGGCGGGGCAAGCGGCAAAAAATCCCGCCCGGGAAAACCTCGGGCGGGATATCGTTGTTCGTATCAGCCGGTACAACCGGCCGGAAAGCATCGCTGCCGGCGACGGGCATCCTCTCGCCCGCTACCGCTGCGACACGGAAGGACTATTGCTGAATCGTCCATGCATTGGCAGGATTCTCTTCGTCGTAGCCCATCACCTTTTTCCAACTTGCCTTCAGTTGATCTCTCTTAGCCTCGGACTCGACGATAATGGTCTGCGAGCTGCTGCTTCCGGACCAGTAGAAACCGCTTTCGTACGTGCCGTTATTTTTAATGCAAGTGGTCAGCAGCGGACAGTTGGCGATATTTACTTCAGGCGTACCGCCGACATAGAGCAGTGCGAGCTTGCTCAATCCGGATACATTCAGCGACTTCAGCGCTGCGGGTTCTCCGTAGCTATCCATTACGCTCACATATTCCAAGTCGGTATATTGAGTCAGATCCAATGTCGTCGGACCAACCGGTTCATGATTAGCATATTTGATAATCGACTTAAAGCTTTTAATTCCGTCAGGCAGTTGGATCGAAGTATAGCCTGCGGTCGGCGACATAGTCACATCGGTCAGTTTCGTAAAAGCCGACAGGTCAATGTCGCCCAACGAAACTTGCCATGCATTGATCGACAACTTTGTCAGATTGGTACACAAATCCAATCCGTCGAGGGTAAGTCCGGTAGCATCCATAGAAGTCGTTATATTGATCTCCGTCACCTTAGCCAGCATCTCCTCCGTAATCACCGTATTGATATCTCCGACGGGATTGACGGTTTCGTCGTCCAGAATAGCCTTGCGCAGCACGGCATTCATCGACGCAGCAGCCTCCGTACGCTCCTCATCGACGCACCACCAGGTAACGGATACGCCATAGTCGGAATACTGGCTGGCCATCGCAGACTTTTGAGCCAGCGTAGCGATGATCATGGTACCGTCGGCGAACATATTCGTACCGCTGGATGCATAGTCAGCCGATGCGAAAGTGGTAATGGGCATCTCGTGGATGTCCACGGTCGTCATTTTGGGGCAAGACTGCAACCAGAACATTTCGACAGTCGATGCGGAACCGGTCAAATCCAAAGTTTCGAGCGATTTGGCTCCCTCGACAACCACTTTCTTCAATGCCGGACAATTGGAAAGATTGATCTTGGACAAGTTGGCCTGGTCGTTGGAGAACTTGAGCTCAAACGTCGTCAAGTTTTCAAGCCCACTCACATTGAGACTCGACCACAAACCATTGGCCGGAGAGAGCGACACCCTTGTCAGCTTCTTATTGTTCGACAGCGTAATACCATTCAGTTCGTCGCAATTCGAATTGACAACAAGCACCTCCAAGTTGGGGAAACGCTCAATATACATCAAACTCTTTACCTTGCCCCCGAAACCAGTCGAATAAATTTCCGTTACGCTTTCGGCCTCAGCCTGCGAGAGCAGACCGTCTCCATTCGCATCGTATTCACTCAACAGATAAGCACGCAGGTTGGTGTCCATGCCCGAAGAGAGGTCTTCCGCCTTGAACTCCGTCACATTATAGAGTTTATTGGCCGCCGTGGTCAGCGGAGTCGTGAACTTACGGGTCAAAATCTCTTTATTCACATCACCGGCATCCCAACTGTAATAACTGTGAACGATCTTCAGCGAAACACCCTTCGTAAACTCGATCCCGGCAGGTACGACAAAATGCACCTCGGTAGCAACATCCGTCTTGAGCGTTACGTCCGATGCACAAGTCACCGTAATGGATTTACCCTCGCCCGAGAAAGTCATGGCAGGCACTTCACCACTGAAATCCAGCGCATAAGCACCGGCGATAGACTCGTCGTTGTTACCCGTAAGGATCAGTTTGTTGAACGTATCGGTACCCGTCAGTTTGAAACGCAGCACGGCACCCACCGAACGGAACGCCAACGATGTATGATCTTCGCCTACGGCCGCCATCGGGTTGAGCGTCGTAGCGAAAGTTCCCTCGGCGAACGTCTGCACGGCAAGAATCTCCAGACCGGAAACGGTCGTTCCTTCCAGCGTAGCACCTGCAGCATAAGGATAATAGGCGAAAGCCTTCGCAGCCTCCGTACCCTCAGCATCGGTCGCATCGCCCGTGAAAGTCGCGGATGCAGCGTTGTCATCCTTGGTGGTAAATTTCGCGTTCACGAACTTCGTCCCGGAGAAAATACCGAGCGCATCGTTCGCCGACCACCGTACATCAGCACCTTCCAACGAAGTACGGGTACCTTCTACCGAAGCGGTGATTTCATAGCTCCTTGCTTAACTTCCGGCGCAACCGTCGTATCCTTCGTACAGGAAACCGAAGCAGCCAAAACGGCTGCACAACCAAAACAAGCTAAAAATCTTTTCATAATAATTCGGAAGGTTGAGGGGTTATTCATAGGTTTCCTCTTCGAACGAAGCGACAGAATTGCCGAAACCGTTCTCGATTGCAAATTCTGCAATACTTAACTCCGGAGCGACGTATGTCCTCCGTTCCGCAACATTTAATTTTTCCATAAACGATTAAAATAATTAAGGTTAATAATTGATGAATTTTCAGCAATAAAATTATTATTTTTTTACTATCAAAACAATTTCAAAGTAAAAGAAAGCAAGATTTCTTTGACATTCAAAATATTACATCTTGAATATCAGCATCTTAAACACTAATCAATTGTGCTTTTTTTTGTTTATAGAAATAAATTGTTAAATCAGAAAAACCAATACATTTTCCAGCCTGACAGGAAAAGACACAACCTGTATAAAAAACTAATGAATTAATTTTGTGTCACTTACACAAATACGAAGAAAAACGGGAACGCATTCTGCGATAAAAATCCGCCGATTTTTTTGTTATTTCATTTTTGTTATATACTTTTGCACCACTCGAAATCGAGAAAGTTGCTGTTTTAGCTCAGCGGTAGAGCACTTCCTTGGTAAGGAAGAGGTCCCGGGTTCAAGTCCCGGAAACAGCTCGAAGAAAAGAGGGTGTCTGACGAACCGCAGACACCCTCTTTATTTATTTTTATTCGTACTCTTATCTAGAAATCATTTCCGAATATGCGATTCTCGGAAGATAAAAAACTTGCCAGCCCCTTTACAGCCTCACGCTCAATGCAGACGCCATAGCTAATTCGAACGACTTTGCCGCGTTGCAGGCACAAAAAAGCTGTGCTTCCGTACAACATTTCGCCCCGTTTCCACTCTTCGGCAGAGCCCGCTCGACTTCGCGTTACCGCATGCCGCCCGTCCTTCCCTCCGTTGGACCGGAGGCGACCTTGCGAACTCCTGATTTTCGCCTGCCAGCCATACGACCAACTTTATCTTCAGACCGCTCCGGATAAATTTGTCCACCCCGAAAATAAAAAAGGTTGCAAACGAATGTTTGCAACCCAGCCGACCACCCGGTCGTTTGCGGAGAGAGAGGGATTCGAACCCCCGGTACAGTTGCCCGTACACCGCATTTCGAGTGCGGCCCGATCGACCACTCCGGCATCTCTCCCGGTCCATCACCAACCCTTCGGCCGGTAATTCGGAGTGCAAATATAGCTATTTTTCGCAAAAAAAGCATTTTCGGGACAAAAAAAGATTCGAATTTCTATTTTCACCCTCCCAACGTATTTCCCGATTTTATTGCTATTTTTGTGAGGTATTGACCCGCCGGCAATAAAACCGGTACGATTTTCGTTGAAAATATAACCACACAGTAACTCCGAAACACGATGAAAAACCGAAATTTCAAAATAGGTGCTCTGCTCGTGTCGCTCTTCGCGGCAAGCTGTTCGCCGGCACTCTACCAATCCGGCACCTACAACATCGACGACATGTACGCGGAACACGATGTCACCCGCATCGCCCAGGAAAAACAGGCGATAGCCGAAGCTCGCAAGGCCGAAGCGGAAGCCCATCGCGCCGAAATAGAGGCCCGGCAGGCGGAAGCCGCATACTACGCATCGGACGACTCCTACCAGGGCGTGCTGGCCGACACGTACGAAAGCGCCTATGCCCGTCGTTTGCGGGGATTCAGCTCCCCGACCTATCAGATGCCGACGAGCTATTTCAACCTTCGTTACAACGGCACCTACCAATTCGTTTCGGCCTACGACCCGGCCGTTTACAACATCATCGTCATGGGCGACGAAGTGTGGGTCGAACCCAAATACATTACTTCGATGTTCGGCACATGGGGTTCTCCCAGCATAGTGAGCTTCGGATGGAGCGCAGGTCTTTACAATGACTGGTATTTCAGTTGGGGTTACAATCCCTATCCCTGGGCATACCCCGGTTTTGGCTGGCCTTATTACAGCTACAACCCCTATTGGGGTTATCCTTACTGGGGAGGCTATTACCCTTACTGGGGTTATTATCCCGGCTGGGGAGGCGGCCATCACCACCACCCGTACCCGCCGCACCATCGGCCCAACGTCGTACACCGCTCTACCTACCGGTACGGATCGGGAGCGGGATCGAACATCGGATCGACCAGTTTCGGAGGGCGCGGCCAGGGTAGTTTGAACAACGGCTACAGAAACGGCACTACGGTCGGCAGCGGCAGCTTCCGGGGCGGCAGGACCAACAGCAATTCCAGCTCCAGCTTCCGAGGCGGCTCATCGTCAGTCAATCGAGGCAGCTCGACCTACCGCAATCCTTCGTTCGGAGGCAGCAGCAGCTCCTACCGGGGAAGCAGTTCGACAACGAACAGAGGGACTTACACCCCGGCCCCCTCGCAACCGAACAGAGGTTCGAGCGGCAGCTTCGTGGGCGGAGGCGGAGGGGTCCGCGGCGGAAACAGCAGCGGACGTAACTCTTACGGCCGTTAAACGATCACCCCGGCAAATTTCGACGGACGGCGCACAGGATGCACACGCAGGCGGCAAACGAATATGAACGCAACGACCGGTTTCGACCGGCAGCGGCGATCGTTTCCGCCCCTGCTGTCCCGAACGCCGGAAACGAAAAAACAACTCAACGATTTTTGTTATGAAACATCTCGGAATTTTGGCGCTGCTTTCAGCGGCCTTGTTCGCAACCGCCCCGGCGTCGGCTCAAAGCTCCGGAGGTTTATTGATGGACCGTGACATCGTCACCCCGTCCGACCTCTTCGAACTCTCGCAAACGACCTTCAGCCTCGGAACGGCGCGGTCGATGGCCATGGCAGGCGCCTTCACCTCCCTCGGAGCGGATCTTACGTCCATGGCGATCAACCCGGCGGGCCTGGGCATGTACCGGCACAACGAAATTTCGATCACGCCTCTGATGAGTTTCGCACGGGCGGAAAACAACGCTCCGGCATTCAACTCCAACAGTAAAAACCGGTTTTCGATCGGCAACTTCGGCTTTACGGCCAATGTTTACGAAGGATCGGGACCGCTCGTGAGCGTCAATATCGGGTTCGGCTACAACCGCCTGCAGGACCTCAACTACCAATACTCCTATTATACACAGGGCAATGTCAGCTCGATCGCCGACGTTTTCTCCGACATGCTGCAATACAGCGGTATCAACAGGGATCAGATCACCGGCGGCTTCAACTGGAGCAACTTCAACCCCCGGCTCTGGGGTTCGATCCTCGGCTACAAGGCCGGATTCACGGATCAAATCGGCAGCAGGTGGCAGCCGACCTGGATCGGCAACAACGTCGATATCGGCAACTACACGACCGTCGTAAGCAATGGCTCGATAGGCGAATACGACATTTCGGCAGGATTCAACCTGAACAACAAGTTCTATATCGGGGCCACGTTCGGCATTCAGTCCCTGTATCAACGCAAAACCTACTATTACGGAGAAGATTACGTCTATCCCGGCAACGGCACCGATCCGAACCTGGACTACCAACTGCTCTATTCGAACTTCAACCAGGAAGTCATCCTGGACGGCGCAGGGGTCAATTTCAAGCTCGGCATGATCTACCGGCCCATTCAGAATCTGCGAATCGGCTTCGCTTTCCACACCCCGACCTATTACTGGATCGACCGTACCTATCAGGCCTACACCGATTCCGGGGTGCATGTCAATAACCCGAACGACCCCGACGGTCTCAAACCAGGTCCGGACGGCAACCAATATACGGACGCCCTCTCTCCCGTACTGGAAGATACGGGCGGTTACAACTGGGAGTTCACCACGCCGGCCCGCCTGATGTTCGGCATCTCCTACGCCTTCGGCAACCGGGGTCTGATCTCCGTGGATTACGAGCGCGACTGGTACAACGGGATGCGGATGAAAAACAATCCCGCGGGCGGCGATAACGAAATCTATAACGACACGTTCCGCTCCTGGTACAAAGGCGCCAATATCGTCCGCATAGGCGCGGAGTTCAAACCGCTGCCGTTCCTGGCGATCCGGGGCGGTTTCGGCTACATGGGGTCCATGCTGCAGGACGAAGAGCAAGTTTCAGCGGCCCCCATGACCAAGCAGATGCTCTACTATTCGGCCGGCTTGGGATTTTTACTCTCTCCGGGCGTTGCACTGGACCTGGCCTACAACTATTCCTCGACCGAGCAGACGGACTACAACCTCTACTACTTCGAATCTCCGAGCGGCATAAACGGCAGCGGCATCTACAATACCAAACTCAAGCGCCACTTCGCGGCCCTGAGCCTCAGTTTCCGCTTTTAGTTTCGCACGACATATCGCAACGGCAGAACCTCCCGTACCGGAAGTCCTGTCGTTTTTTATCCGGGACAGACCGGATTTCGGGCCAGAGAAGAAAACGCACCGACTTCAAAAACGCAAAACGAGCCATCGGCACCTTCGACCGACGGGGCAAAGCGGCCCCTCGCAGCGGGTAAATTCAAGATTTATCGGAGCGCAGTTGCGAATTTCTGCATAAATCGTTAATTTTGCCGACTAACCGACATACGCCGGCTCCGAAGCCGGTGACACGATTCCCGGAAGTTAAAAAATAAATAAGATATGGCAAAGGAACTTAAAGACGTAACCAAAGCCGAGGACAACTACTCGCAATGGTACAACGACCTGGTGGTCAAGGCTGGTCTGGCCGAAAATTCGGCCGTACGCGGCTGCATGGTAATCAAGCCTTACGGCTATGCCATCTGGGAGAAAATGCAGGCGGCCCTGGACAAGATGTTTAAGGACACGGGGCACCAGAACGCCTATTTCCCGCTCTTCATCCCCAAGTCGTTCTTCTCGAAAGAGGCCGACCACGTGGAAGGCTTTGCCAAGGAGTGCGCCGTGGTCACCCACTACCGCCTGAAAAACGATCCCGAGGGCAAGGGCGTCGTGGTCGATCCCGATGCCAAACTCGAAGAGGAGCTGATCGTCCGTCCCACCTCGGAAACGATCATCTGGAACACTTACAAGGGCTGGATCCAGTCCTACCGCGACCTGCCGATCCTCTGCAACCAGTGGGCGAACGTCGTACGCTGGGAGATGCGTACCCGCCTGTTCCTGCGCACGGCGGAATTTCTCTGGCAGGAGGGCCACACGGCCCATGCCACGAAGGAGGAGGCCATCGAGGAGGCTACCCGGATGATCCACGTTTACCAAAAATTCGTCGAGGAGTGGATGGGCGTACCGGTAATCGTCGGTCACAAATCGCCGAACGAACGGTTCGCCGGTGCGGTCGATACCCTCACGATCGAAGCGCTGATGCAGGACGGCAAGGCCCTCCAGAGCGGCACGTCGCACTTCCTGGGCCAAAACTTCGCCAAGGCATTCGACGTACAATACATCAACAAGGAGGGCAAACTCGAATACGTATGGGCCACTTCCTGGGGTGTTTCGACCCGTCTGATGGGAGCGCTCATCATGGCTCACTCGGATAACAACGGCCTGGTGCTGCCTCCGAAACTCGCCCCGATTCAGGTCGTCCTGATACCTATTTATAAAGGAGAGGAGCAGATGCGGCAGATCGTAGAACGTCTTCGCACCATCGCCGAAGAGCTCAAGTCGAAGGGACTCTCCGTGAAGATCGACGACCGCGACAACGTCCGCTCGGGCTTCAAGTTCGCCGAATACGAGCTCAAGGGCGTCCCCGTACGTCTGGCTCTCGGCCCCCGCGACTTGGAGAACGGCACGATCGAACTGGTCCGGCGCGATACGCTCGAAAAGGAAACCGTTCCCCAGGAGGGACTCACCGACCGGGTGGCATCCCTGATGGACGAAATCCAGCAGAATATTTTCCGCAAGGCGCTCGACTACCGCAATTCGATGATTACCAAAGTGGACACGTGACGAATTCGTCGATGTGCTGGAGAACAAGGGCGGCTTCATCTCGGCCCACTGGGACGGGACGGTCGAAACCGAAGTGGCGATCAAGGACGCTACGAAAGCCACGATCCGCTGTATCCCGATGGATGCGGTCGAGGAGGAGGGCAAATGCGTATTCAGCGGCAAACCGTCGCACCGCCGCGTACTTTTCGCCCGCAGCTACTAAACCGCTGTCGATACCGAATCATCACAACGAAGACGGATGCCATTCAGAGAAGTGTCCGTCTTCGTTTTTGCAGGAAACAGGTCATGAACTATCAGAACGATTCAATCCGCCGGCAGGACCGCCTGCTCGACCAACCGGAGGCGACGGAGCTGTTGCGGCGGGGCGAATACGGCATACTCTGCATGCAGCGTCCCGAAGGCGGCGGCTACGGAGTGCCCCTGAACTATGTCTGGGACGAAGCCGACGCGATCTACATCCACTGCGCCCCCGAAGGACGCAAGCTGCACTGCCTCCGGGAGTGCGACCGCGTCACTTTCTGCATCGTCGGCAAAACGCAGGTGCTGCCCGCGCGGTTTACGACCTTCTACGAAAGCATCCTGCTCGACTGCCGGGCCCGCACGGGGCTCACAGCGGAGGAACGTCGGAGGGCCCTGGACCATTTGATCGGCAAATATTCCCCGGAGTATAAGACAATCGGCAGGCAATATGTCGAAAAGTCTTTCCACCGGACAGAGATTATCCGGCTCGACATCCTGTCGTGGAGCGGAAAATGCAAGGATAACCTACATCCGGGTGCGACACCGCCCGGAGCAAACAGCAACCGGACATGAATCAACCCACGGAACGCACCCGAAAAATTTACCGGGTAACCTGGATCGGAATGGTCGTCAATATCGCCCTCTCCCTCCTGAAACTCGCGGCCGGCATCCTCGGCCGAAGCGGAGCCATGATCGCCGATGCCGTGCACTCGATATCGGACCTGGCGACCGATGTCATCGTGCTGATCTTCGCCCGGATCTCCTCCAAACCCGAAGACGCCGGCCACAACTACGGACACGGCAAGTACGAAACCCTGGCCTCCATCCTCATCAGCCTGGCCCTGATCGCCGTCGGCGGAGGCATTCTGGCCGACAGCATCCACAATATCCGTCTGGTATTGACCGGAGAAATAATCGGACGACCGGGCGCGATCGCCCTGATCGCCGCCGCAATTTCGATCGTCGCCAAAGAGGTCCTGTATCGCTATACCGTTCGTGTGGGACGTCAGACGGACAGTCCGAGCGTCGTAGCCAACGCCTGGCACCACCGCAGCGACGCACTTTCGTCGATCGGCACCATGACAGGTATCGGGCTCGCCTATTTTCTGGGCGACAAGTGGCGCATCGCCGATCCGCTGGCGGCCCTCGTCGTTTCGGTCTTCATCTTCAAGATCGCGTTCGACCTGCTGCGAAGCGGCCTCGGAGAACTGCTCGAACATGCCCTTCCCGCCGCAACCGAGCAGGAGATACTGAACATCCTGACTCACTCGAAGGAGGTGACCGAACCGCACCATCTGCGCACACGCCGTATCGGAGCCACCGTCGCCATCGAAGCCCATATCCGCGTCGATCCTCGGATGAGCGTGCTCCGCTCCCATCAACTGACCGTCGATATCGAACGCCGGCTCAAAGAGCGATTCGGCCCCAATACGCTCATTTCCATTCATGTAGAACCGATCGAAACTGAAAAACTTTCATCTTCGGACTCGGAGAAAGATAAAAATATCTGATAGATTTTATTTTTGGCATAGTTATTGTTAATTCATCGATACCCTGCCGAAAAAATAGAAATCTAAAAAGTTTGTTTTTTGGGATAATTATTTCTACCTTTCCGACACAAAAGATGTCGAAACGGGTATCCGGCGCATCAAAAAACAGAAACTTAACAACTTAAAAGATTGCCTATCGAAACATTCTACTCTTAATAACTAATTCAGGAGAAAAGAGTATGAACATTCAAGTATTAAGCGACCAGCACTTGCTTAATAATTATCGTTCGGGTGATCAGAGTGCCATTTCCAAATTGATCGAGCGCCACAAGCGTCGGGTTCGGGACTATATTTACATGATGGTCAAGGACAACGACGTAGCGGACGACATCTTCCAGGAAACATTCATCAAAGTCATACGCGTCATCGACGAAGGCCGCTACACCGACAACGGCAAGTTCCTTTCGTGGGTTCTGCGTATCGCGCACAACCAGGTGATCGACCACTTCCGCGCCTGCAAGCAGAACAAGCAGGTCAATGAAAGCGAAAGCGGCTACAACGTACTGGGATCGCTGCGTTTCGCGGAAAAGACGATCGAAGATGAATTGATCTCCTCGCAAATCGAAAGCGACGTGCGCAACCTGATCGAACTGCTTCCGGAGGAGCAGCGCGAGGTGGTGATGATGCGCTACTACTCCGGTATGAGTTTCAAGGAGATCGCCGAGCAAACCGGCGTAAGCATCAACACAGCGCTGGGACGCATGCGCTATGCACTTATCAACCTGCGGCGCATGATTAGGGAAAAAGAACTTATTTTATCTTAATCCGTATGCAATAAAGCCCGGAGGCCACCGTTTCTTTAATGTAACGAAAGAAGAAATACTAAAAGGGCCTCCTATGATTGAAAACGACAAAACGGATACATCAAGGTCTATCTCCGACGAAGAACTGATGAAGAACGAAGTGATCGGCGACGATGCAGATCTGTATTATCTCGATTGCTATCTTTCGGACATTCTTGGAAAGGGATAATTTTAGGGTTAATTTTTGATGGGAGGAGGCGACAAGATATCTTGTCGCCTCCATTTTTTATACCGGTTTCATCCGACGACTACCGCCGGAGAGCCGCACGCCCACATCCTGTCACAACCCCTGCATCTCCTCGCGCGTGATATGCACCTCGACACCGCCCAGGGCATAGCATCCGATGTCGTAAGGATTATAGTAAAACGTAATGCCGTCCTCGGTCACTTCGAAATTCTCGGTCGTGGAAATGTATTCGGGAAAAAATCCCTGCGCCACCAGACCTTCGTCCCCCGTGACACCGAACTGTTCGTAAAGCTTGTTGCGGATCAACCCGATCAAAGCCTCCTGTCGTGCCGCATCGAACAAGTCGGACAAAGCCAGCTCATAACCACCCGCAATGGAATAATTATGGCAATTGATGCTGTACATACCGTGCGCACCGCCCGTATAGTTCGAACTCGAAATCGTATAGACCAGCAACGTATCCACCACACGGGCCTCGGACTCGACCGCCATCTCCATTTCGGTTTCCCACTGGGGTACCGACTCATCCAGGGTACCGATATACTCGTCCATGAACTGCCCGATAGACCAATCGACAGCCTCCTGCACCCCGCCCTGGAAATGCTCCAGTCCGAAGAAATAGAGCATATTGGATTCCTGGATCGCCTGCAATGCCGGAGCTTCGTCGGCATTGGCGATCGAGGTAAAGGCATACTGGAAGCGACAGGGTATTCCGCCGCGTACCGCTACGGTATCCGTCACCACGATATCGAATTGCGGCATCACGGTCTGCCGGCGGCACGATCCGAAAGTCAATCCGGCAAAAACAAGAAAAAGGAGAATCACACGTTTCATACGAATCCGAAATTTTTTCTAAACAAGATATAACGAATGTCCCATGCAGAACCGCATATAATCGGGTTATGCCCAAGTACATCCTATCTTCTACAAATGTACATAAAAAGACGGACGAACAAACGGCCCGAGAAAAAAACAACAGTTTTCACGAAAAAAAATTTGTAAATTCAAAACATCGTATTACCTTTGCAACACCAAATTTCAACGGTGGATTCATCTAAGGGTTAGGATACGTGCCTCTCACGCACGACATAGGGGTTCGAATCCCCTATCCACTACCAAGAGCGACTGTAATAGTCGCTTTTTTTATTACTGACTCTCCGGAGTAACGGGACAAGGGGAGGAGAACCCCATTCGAACAAACGGAGCAGCGAGACCCGGACGAACTCCGTTCGAGCCGCCGAGTCGTGACGTTTGAAGACAGGCGAAGCGAAATCAATTCCCTATCCACTACCGAAAACAACTGTAACAGGTCACTTTTTATTTTGCACTCCACGGCTCCGGTACAAAGACCGGGAATCCCGATTCGAACCGGATGCGCAACGGAGCAATGCAAAGACCGTTTATCTCGACGCAAGGCAGCGGCTCCCGATATAGAAGAAGCACACCTTGCCGTCCTTCGCCCACAACTCCTGCCCAAAAGTCGCCGAAATTAAAAACATTCCGAAATCCGATCGGCAAAAATCATAAATTTAAGATTAATGACCTGCACAAGCAATATTTCAGTTCAAACCGCTATCTTTGCAAGCGGATTAAATACATAATATATTTTTCGCATGCCCACCGTTTCGGTCATTGTTCCCAACTACTGTCATGCTCCCTATCTCGAGCAGCGTATCGAAAGTATTCTGCAACAAACGTTTCAGGACTTCGAACTGATTCTGCTCGACGATTGTTCGACAGACGGCAGCCGTGAAATTCTCGAACGATACCGCAATCACCCCAAAGTTTCCGGCATTTTCTATAATGAACGGAACAGCGGATCACCTTTCAAACAGTGGAAAAAGGGGTTGTCGAAAGCCACGGGCGATTACGTGTGGATCGCCGAAAGCGACGACTTTTCCTCTCCCTGTTTTCTGGAACGGTGCGTCCGGATTCTCGACACCCGTCCGGATTGCAGCATAGTTTTCACCAGCAGCTATATCGTCGATTCCCACTCCCGGACCATACGGGAGGAGGCGCCCGTCAAATACCCCAAACACAAGCAGATCCGATTCGGCAGCCGTTTCTTCCTCTACCGTTTTCTCTGCCCGAGGAACACCATCTACAACGCAGGAATGGCACTGGTGCGGCGCAGTGCGCTCCCCGCAGGCGACAATTACACCCAATACCGTTATTGCGGCGACTGGCTGTTCTGGATACAGATCGTATCGGGGGGGGGAAATGTCGTCTATCTTGCCGAACCCCTCAACTACTACCGGGTACATGACAGCAACACCACCGCAGAGTCGATAGCCACAGGACGCAAGCACATCGAAACGCTCCGCATCCTCGAAGAAACCTTCCGGCTCATAGACCCGCCCCTGATCTGCCGCCTCTCGATCGCGGGCAAACACCTGCTGCGGATCCGCAAAGCCGCCGGCAGCCACTGGAACGAGGAGCCCTATCTCTCGGTCCGCCTCGCCTGGCGGGAGCGCTACCGTCATCCCCGGATGATAATGTTCTGGCACAAGGTGTTCAAAGATCTTCCCCGCAGTTTCGCCCGCTAAATTCGCCGGGAATCGATCCGGCAACGACCGGACAGCCCTCTAAATACCGCATTGGAGCGATACTTCCCATTTCCGGATGCAAATTGCACCGGAAATGGGAAAAAAGAGTTATTTTTGTAAAGTTTAACCTTTACCCCGACACAAATGCTCATCACCGTCATCGTTCCGATTTACAACATGGAAGCCTACTTGTGCACCAGCCTGGACCGCCTGTTGCAGCAAAGTTTCCAGGATTACGAAATCCTGCTTATCGACGACGGCAGCAAGGACTCCTCGGGCGAAATCTGCGACCGCTATGCCAGGGAACACTCCCGGATCCGGGTCGTCCACAAACCCAACGGAGGATTGAGCACGGCCCGCAACGCGGGTATCGAACACGCCCGGGGCGAATACCTGACCTTCTGCGATCCCGACGACTGGGTCGATGCAGACTACCTGCAACAATTCGTCGAAGCAGGCATGGACGAACATACGCTGCCCGTGACAGGCATCCTGCAACACCGGGAAGGCAAATCGGACCGGCGGCTGACAGCGCCTGCCATGGACGTACAGGGCCAAGCCTGCACGGAAGCCATCGTCGCCCTGCGGCGGCACGACATGCTGGGATTCACCGTCAATAAATTGCTGGTCAAACGGATCATCGACGAGAACGGGCTCCGCTTCATCGAGGGGCTCTCGCACCGGGAAGACGAAATCTTCCTCCTGCAATACATTCCCCACGTTTCGCGCATCGTCATCAACGAAAAAACGCCCTACCACTACCGAGTCCTCGGCAGCGGCCTCTCCAAAAAACGCAAGCCGACGGAGCTGATTCTCCGTGTTTCCCGCCAGCTACACGACCTTTTCCTACAGGCCGCACCTACCCCGGAAGGGCGTTATGTCGCAGCCCGCATCCGGTTACAACAATGCTGCGAAGCGGTCGCGGCGTCGAAAACGAACGAGGAGCTGCATATTGCCGCGAAAGCGGCCCGCAATGCCCGCAAAGAGTATCTTTCGACCTTCGACCCCGCGTTTCTCACCGACCGCCGGGATCGGAAAGTCGCAGCCCGCAGCCGGTGGGTCTTCGCCCTCGGAGCTCTCTCCGGCAGGCTGCTTCGACGCCTCACCCGATTGATTCACATATAAACCCGCTGCATCATGTCGAAATACGATTACCTGATCGTCGGAGCCGGACTTTTCGGCGCAGTCGCAGCTTACCGGGCCGCACGGTCCGGTAAGAAAGCGCTGGTCATCGACCGACGGCCCCACACGGGCGGAAACGCTTACTGCGAGGAGCGCGAAGGCATCCGCGTCCACAAATACGGCGCCCACATCTTCCACACCTCCAACCGCGAAGTGTGGGAGTTCGTGAACCGCTTCGTCGAATTCAACAACTACATCAACTCCCCGGTGGCCAACTACAAGGGCAAGCTCTACAACCTGCCTTTCAACATGAACACTTTTTACGCCATGTGGGGCGTTACCACGCCCGCCCAGGCAGCGGAGATGATCGACCGTCAGCGTCACGAAGCAGGCATTTCGGAGCCCCGGAACCTCGAAGAACAGGCCATCTCGCTGGTCGGCATCGACATCTACGAACGGCTCGTGAAAGGTTACACCGAAAAACAGTGGGGACGCGACGCCACCCAACTGCCGGCATTCATCATCAAACGCCTGCCGGTGCGCTTCACCTTCGACAACAACTACTTCAACGACCGCTGGCAGGGTATCCCCATCGGCGGCTACAACAAACGTGGACGGATTGCTCGCAGGCGTCGAGGTGCGCTGCGACACCGATTTCTTCGCCGACCGCACGCACTGGGAAAGCCTCTGCGACCGCATCGTTTTCACGGGCCGCATCGACGAATACTACGATTTTAGACTCGGAGAGCTGGAGTACCGCTCGCTGCGCTTCGAACACGAAACGCTCGACACCCCCAACTATCAGGGCGTCGCCGTAATGAATTTCACCGAGCGCGAAATTCCCTACACCCGGATCATCGAACACAAGCATTTCGAACCGGGCGGCGATCAGCCCCGCACGATCATTACCCGGGAATACCCGGCCCCGTACGAACATGGAGCCGAGCCCTACTACCCCGTCAATGACCAGCGCAACACGAAACTTTACGAAAGCTACAAGGCGTTGGCCGACCGGGACCGGAAAGTCATCTTCGGCGGCCGACTCGGAGAATACCGCTACTACGACATGGACAAAGTGATCGAAAGCGCTCTCAAACTTACCCTTTAGAAAAATGAGCAAAACCGTCATCCTGGTCTGCGCCCACAAGCAGGACGCATGCCTCAAAACCCCGCCCTACCAGCCCGTTCAGGTCGGACGGGCTATTTCGCAAACGGAACTTCCGTTCGCCGTCGGCGACGACACGGGCGACAACATCAGCGACCGCAACCGCCACTACTGCGAACTCACGGCCCACTACTGGGCCTGGAAAAACCTGCACGACGCAGACTACATCGGGTTGAACCACTATCGCCGCTATTTCGACTTCGAAGGCGGTTCGGCCTGCTCGCTGCGGACGGTTCGCTCGGAAGCCTTCTTCTCGGCACCGCATCCGGTCCCCGACTTCGACCGCCTCTTCAGCCGCTGCGATATCGTCATGGCCCGGCCGAAGATCTATCCCTACAACCTCTACACGGATTATTGCAAGTGCCACATCGAAAGCGACCTGCTGACCGCACGGCAGGTGATCGCAGAAAAATATCCGGCCTACCTGCCGGATTTCGATCGGGTGTTCTTCCGCAACAACCGCCTCTCGCATTTCAACATGTTCGTCCTGCCGCGCGAGCGGTTCGAGGCTTACTCGGCATGGCTGTTCGATATTCTGTTCGAGGTGGAGCGGCGGATCGAGATTCAGGACGACCCCGTGCAGGGACGCGTGATGGGGTATTTGAGCGAACGGTTGCTCTCGGTATGGGTCCGGCACAACCGGCTGAAGATTTGCTACAAAACCGTTCTGATGGTCAATGACCAGAAGCGAAAAGGGCTGGGCAAGCACCTTTTCCATACGACGGTCAATACTCTGGCGTACTGGATCACTTATCCGCTGCGGCGCCGCTCGCCGCGCCGGGCAGCGGAATAATCTGCTGCCAGAAGCGCCACATCCGGGGCTTCGACCAGCTATGGCACCCCATCGGCAGGCGACTGCCGCACAAACGGTAGCAATAGCGGGGATTGGTGTCGAACGCGAACCGCAGCGCCTCCTCCTGCGAAGGATAACGAAACCCTTCGGGAACGACGGCCCAGAAAACATCCTCGTTGCCCAGGTGGTTGCCCATCGAGCAAAACCGCTCGATCTCGTCGCCGTACCTTTCGCAGGCGGCCCGGAAGCTCTCCACGCGGCGCAGCGAAAGACCTCCGTTTCCGATCTTCCCGTAGAGCGACTGCCGGATCATCCGGCCCGCCCGCTGTGCGCGGCGAAGCCTCCATCGCAGGTATTGCTTCAGAATCGGCAGATCATACACTTTGCGGCGGACCCAGGGAGCGGCCACACAGTCGTATCCCCTGCGGCACCAGTCGCCGAGTTCGTCCCGGAAAATCCAGGCGTCGGTATGGCAGATCAGGAGATATTCGTAATCGCGGAACAACTCGTAGAATCCGGCCGAAAGCATCATCCGGTTGTATCCCGCAATCCCGTTCTTGCGGCCCAGCCATTCGTCCGACACCTCCCGAACCGGCAGTCCGGAGAACTCACGCCGGATCGCCGAGCAATCCATACCGCAGGGAACCAAGAGTTCGACCGGATAATTTTCCTGTAACACCCCAACAGTCTGCCTCAACGACGCCCGTTCCCAGACGGTCAATTCCGGCCGATAAACAGGAACGACGACCACCACTTCCTTCTTATCCATACGCTATTTTTTCAAATAATTTACAACGGCATCGGCAATACGCTCGCCGTCAAGCGCCGCCGAGATGATTCCGCCGGCATACCCAGCTCCTTCGCCCGCAGGGAAAAGCCCGGCGACCTCGGGGTGCATCAGCGTCTGCGCATCGCGCGGAATCCGCACGGGGGTCGAGGTGCGGGACTCGACGCCCACGACCAACGCTTCATTGGTCAGGAATCCCCGCATCCGCCGCCCGAAAGTGGCGATACCCGCCCGCAGGGAAGAGGCAATAAATCCGGGCATCCACTTATCCAGCCGGGAAGGCACAACGCCCGGTATATACGAAGTCCGGGATAGCGAACCGCTCGCACACCCCGCGACGAAATCGGCGACACGCTGGGCCGGAGCGATCTGATGCTCGCCGCCCTGCTGCCGGGCCAGCCGCTCGAACTGCTGCTGGAATTTCAGCCCGGCCAGCTCGCCCCACTCTGCCCGCAGATGCTCGAAATCCGCAAGCCGCACCTCGGTCACCAGACCGGAATTGGCGAAAACGGAGTTCCGGCCGCTGGGCGACATACCGTTCACCACCGATTCGGCCGCATCGGTCATCGCCGGAACGATGAATCCCCCCGGGGCACATACAGAACGAATAGACGCCACGCCCACCCTCCTGGCTGACCAACGAATAGGAGGCCGCAGGCAGATACTCTCCCCGCGACTCGCAGTGGTACTGTATCGAGTCGATAAGCGCCTGCGGATGTTCGATCCGCACGCCCATTGCGAAAGGTTTGGCTTCCAGGCGCACGCTCCGCCGGTGCAGCAACTCGTAAATATCCCGGGCCGAATGTCCCGTAGCAAGAACCACAGCCGCTCCTTCATAAAGGGTATCTCCGACCCACACCCCTTTTACGCGATCGTCGTGCAATTCGACATCGGTAACCCGCGCATCGAAAACGAACGATCCGCCGGCTTCGAGAATCGTCCGCCGGATATTGGAGATCACCCTCGGCAGTTTATCCGTTCCGATATGGGGATGGGATTCGTAAAGAATTTCGGACGTAGCGCCGTGAAAAACCAGCGTTTGCAGCGCTTTGTTGTAGTCTCCCCGCTTCTTGCTGCGGGTGAAAAGTTTGCCGTCGGAGAATGTTCCGGCTCCGCCCTCGCCGAAGGCATAGTTCGAATCGGGATCGACCGCACCGTTGCGGTTGATCTGCGCGATGTCCCGCTTGCGGGCCGACACATCGCGTCCCCGCTCCAGAATCACCGGGCGATATCCCCGTTCGATCAGCCGCAGAGCCGTAAACAACCCCGCAGGGCCCGAACCGACGATCACGACCTCCGTACGCCCCGCAACCGACGGATAGTCGAAATGCACGGGTGCGGGCTGCGGTTCGCAATCGGCATAAACTTCGAGCGTAAGATTCACTTTGGGCTGCCGCTGCCGGGCGTCGATCGAACGTCCGACGACCCGCACCAAAGCCACATCCTGCTCCGCGACACCCGCACGGCGAGCTGCCTGTTCAGTATAGTATTTTACGTCGGCAGCTTGCTTCGGAGTAAGAACCAGTGTCAGTTTATACGGCATAATCGATTGAAATAGTTTGCAAAAGTAACCAAAAATCGGCAAAATCGCCGGGCATCCATTCGAGAAAAAGGTTTTTTAGTTATCTTTGCAGCAGATAAGATACGGCTCGGGCATGCTCGAATTTATTCGGCTTGTCGCTTGCTTTCCTTATCCTTACAAAGGACAGGAACCGATCCGGCAATCTTTACGGACAATCCCGCACGATTGCGCTCGTTTTCCGGTAACTTTGCAAAGGACAGGACGCGTTTCACGCACCGCCTAAATCCGGTTTTACTCCCGGCTTTTGCAATTCCTGTTCGGATATTTGCGGATATGGTGTAATTGGTAGCCACGTCAGACTTAGGATCTGATGCCTCAGGGCGTGGGGGTTCGAGTCCCTTTATCCGCACAAAGGAGCCTTTTCGAAGGGCTCCTTTTTCGTTGCCCGTTCGGTGCAAACAAGTGCAAATTGATTGTATATCATCGTTTTGCAAAGGTGTCGGCAAATTCTCTGAACCGGAAGCCGAAAGCATTTCGCAGCAAACTCGCGGGAGCACGAAAGGGAGCGGAGGCGAAAAACGGGCTGCGCGACGGAATTTGCTCCCGAGTACGTTTGCAATGCACTGTTTCGCTGCGTTTTACGTCGTAATAATTCTCTCTTGCGGACGTTTTGTTAACCAAAAAATTTCAACGTCATGAGACAAGAGACATTTGCCATTCTTTTCTTGATGCGGAAAGGACGACCGAAGAAAAACGGATTGGCGCCCATCTTCGCACGCATTACGACCGGAGGGCTCCGGCAAGAGGTCTACACTCAGTGCGACAGCAATCCCGAAACGTGGAACCAGCACAAGGAGCGCGCGATGGGAACGAACAAGCTGGCCATTCAGGTCAACGAGCGACTGAACGATTTCCGCGTCAAAATCATCGACATCCGCACCAAGCTGCTGGCCGAGGGCTATGCGGCCAATGCGGCGCAGATCAAGCAGCGCTACCTCAACCCGACCTGCAACACGATGATGCTCATCGCGGGCCTCGCCGACTACGCGAAGCGGCGGCAGGCCGAAGTGGGCGTGCGCATCACGCAGCGCACAGCGGACAAATACGAGCGGTTGCTGCGCTACCTCAAACAGTATCTCGCCCAACGCGGCAAAGCCGAGGACATTCCCGTCGAACGGATGAACTACGAGTTTCTGGACGGCTTCAACCTCTTCCTGCAAACCGCCCACCGCTGTCGCCACAACGGGGCGGTCGCCGTGATAGATTGTCTGCGCAACTTTGTCCTCTACTGCCTGCGCAACGAGTGGATCACGAAAAATCCGTTCCGCTACTATAAACTCAAAGAGGACGAGGTGCAGGCCAAAGAGCACCTTACGGCGCATGAACTGGAACTGCTGACCCGCAAGGAGCTCGACCACCGGCTGGCCCGCATCCGCGACGTCTTCGTCTTCTGCTGCCTGACGGGGCTGGCCTTCGCCGACGCCGACCACCTGCGGCGCGAGCACCTCTCGCAGGACGACGAGGGGCGGTGGTGGATCCACAAGCCGCGCGAAAAGACCTCCGTCATGAGCCGCATCCCGCTGCTTCCGGCCTCGCTCGAAATCCTGCGCCGCTACGAGCGGGACGAGGCGTGCCTCGCTCGCGGGCGCGTGCTTCCCACGCCGAGCAACCAGAAGATGAATGCCTACATGAAGGAGATCGCGGCCGTGTGCGGCATCGACAAGGTGCTGACCACCCACTGCGCTAGGCATCACCATTTATCCTACACACTGAAAATAAGCAGTTTATAAGAATATATTTTTTAACAGGTAACGATTTAGAAACGAGCGAAGTTCTATATTTTTCTTGTTTTGCATTAAAACAAAAAAGAACGCTCTATTAAATGCAAAAATACAGAGTATTTCTATAATTGCCAAAACAATTGTTAGGGGAAAAAGGAATAGCAAACAAGCTTTTCAAACGAAGAACAATACTGTGCATATTAGTTTTTAAATCATCCCTTGCCTTTGGAGAAAAGCTAGATGGACTGCAAAATATGGATAATGTCCAGTGTCTACTTTCTCTATCATTGCAGAATTTTGGTAAAATCGTTTATTGCTTTGACTTCTTATTTTCGATTATCGCTCCAAATCTATTGCAATACCAACAAATTTAAGTGAGTCTAGTAATTAAGTCATTTATCAATACATGGAAAGAAATGTATCCATCTTGGATTTGTTTACTGTGCATTGTGATTGCACAGAATTGCGCTATCTTTACAAAAGATTATAAACCAATTGATTTTTAGAACATGGTTAATATATGCAATAGTGAACAGCATGTTGTTTTGATGAGGATTTTGGATGCTCGTAACAGACCGTCCATAACCCCAGATATGCCCCTTTGGAAACTTAAATTAACCGAGGAAGAATATACAAACTTAAAGGAGACTCTTGTCCAAAATGCGTATCGATTAGAAGATTTTGGAATAGAGGCGGCCTTGTGTTACGCTGAATGGTGGAGAAGAGACTATAATGGAGGAATTCCTTCCAGAGAAGATGTTGCAGTCGGATTAGGACTGCCTCATTATTGTTGGGAGCAACTATATAAAGCTGCACGTCATGGGCTTAAAAGTCATGGATTTGCATTTATTCACTCTCTCAAGGGGAATGAATATTTTAGAACTTTACTAAATCAAGGAGGTCTTCCTGTAAATTACATAAAGAACGGAACTAATCTTAGCGGGTTTTCACGTTTTCTCATTGGATTGGTTGAAGAATTGTCTTCAATAAATATTGATTGGGATGATAATAATATAGATTTAATCAAGAATTTTAATTGTATAGCTTATCTTGGGAAAGCGTTCAAAAATGACAATATTTACGATGTTTCATTACAGATTGCTCATGCAATCATATCCGAAGAAGACCGCTGGCTACCATATGATGATACGGATTCCTCTTTGTCGGAACTGACTAAATCCTTAAAAAGAGAATACCGGCGAGTTAAGAGTGAACATAGAACCAAACCACTTTCTCTAAGTTGGAAACTTCGTTTGACCTCAAGTAAAACTGCAAATCTTTTTGTCAATTTAAATATAGTAAAAGAGATTTCATCAAAATCTATTGAAGGTCTAAACTATCAATCGTGCTACACCTTCGATGTGTTTGTCTCTGGTATACTTGTTGGAAAATATGTAAGAAAATCCCTAGTTAAAGATGACAAAGGAGAGGTTATCGGTGCGATATATTCTCGTATAACTGTTGGCGTAGCAAATGATATAAAGTGGAGTGGAGAACCTGTAGTTGAAGTTAAGATCAGGTGTGACAACGATGACAGATTGTTTCCAACTTTATGTGGTAGTTATCCTCCGAATTTTGAATGCCCTCAGGTTTTCCAAATGCTTGATGATAATGTATATTCTTTGAAATCGACAGCGAATGCTGAAAATAATATAGCTGTTTTCTCTACTAATTGGAAGTGTGATGGTAGTCACAATCTATTACTAAATGGAGAACTTTATTCGGCGATTAAGTTTACTGATAAAGTAGATTTACACAATTGCATGTCGAATGAGGATATAACCATAACCAATGAGTTCACGCCTTATAGCGCTGAATTCAGAGGTACATATATACAATGGGTAGAGCAATCCAATTTTAAGTTATTGACTCGCATTCCAGTAATAAGCGTTTTTGACCAAACTGGCACTAGAGTCGGGAATATCAAGCCTAAATATCGTGTTCATAATAGTAAGGCTGAGTGGCGGAATTTGTCCAATTCATGCCTTTTGCCATTTGGGCTTGTTGATATCAAGGTTGAATTTCCTGACAATAAATACGTGATGGAAACATTTTATTTCATAGACGATATGACATTTGTCTCTCGCAACGAAACAATGTTTTCCACAGAGCTACACCTATATTCTCGCCATGTTATCTCTGCAAAAGTTGATGAATGCGAAAACTTATCTGTTGAAATGACGGATAAAAATACCTGGAGGATTTCCAGAGATGCCTGTGCTTCTAAATATTCTCCTACGTGTAATTTGAAAATAATTGCCGAGAATAATCCTCCTTTGAAAGTATCTGTTGTAGCACCGTTTGAGGGTATAGTAATATCTGATTTGGAAGGGAAAATTGTGCCATCGGGAAAAATCATATCTTATGATAACCTGAGATATTTTAATATAATCAGTCATGGACAGTCTGGTATGATAGATGTAACTTACAAATCTGATAAAATAAAGGATGACAATACAATCAAGCATCTTAAGAGTCCAGTAATTGAAGGTATAGTTCCATTATCCGATTATCGTGATTTGTTTGCAAGAATGTTTCAATTATATGGTGCAAATACTTTTTGACCGTAGTAGTTCCATAGAACTAAAAATATGTGACAAACGCATCTATATAAGAAAATTTGTTCTTGATAGTGAGTTGAGTTCAGATAAAATTCGAATCACAGATTATACCAGCGAAGACACTTCCGATTTCATATATGACGGTGATGTATATGCATTGCCGGTTTCAGAAAAAATATAAAACCAGCTGAATTAGTGCAGATAAAGCTTGAGCCGTATAATCGACAAATGAACTTGTTTACAATTCCTGATGAGCTTTTTGAATTCGGAAGCAATTCTTTTCTCTGGTCCCGAAAGTTCGCGCAGGCTTGTTCCTAAGTATTACAATTTTGAACAAGAAGATTACAGTTCGGAAGTACGTGGAGAGATGTCTGCTGCTAACACAATACTTTGGAGTGAAAGGCTTTGCAAGGATGATGTTTTTGCCGGCGAGTATTGGGCAAAGACAGTAAAAGCATTCCGTATTATTTCAGAATTTAATCTTCCATTTACCACATATAATGCTTTCAAAGCTATTGGTTGTGAACCTAAATTATTGGTTAACTTAATATTAGCTTGTTGGATTAATGGCGCTTCCGATGTTCTCATTCAAGAAATTGACCGTTTTGAAGATGAATTAAACATTGCAGTACATTGGATTCCGCACACTGTGTGGGGAGAATGTATTGAGAGTTTCATACGTTCGCTTCCTCCAACACTCATTAATATAATGAATACAAAATTAGGTGAGATTACAGAACTGATAAATGCACTTTTCAACGCTACACTATCTGCAGAAGTTGCGTCTGAACTTACCCAATATGTTGCGGGAGGGAATATCGGAAATGCCAGGATTTTCTCAAGAGCGGACATAAATCAATTTAAATCAAAAATACATGGGTGTACAGATAACAATATAGACCTACCTCTAACCCGATTTGTACTTCAAAATAAATATTATGTAGATCAAGAGATGCACAAGTCCTATCGTGTAATGATTGAGTCCGCAATGTGTGCTGCGGAAAACTTCGCACAAGTAAAAAATCGCACAAATCTTTTTTTATTGGAAAGTCGAGACTATGCTCGTATCATTAATTTTTACCGAAAATACTTTAAAGAAACCTACAGTGAGATATTCATTGGGACAGTAAAACAAATTGTAAACAAATGAATATGAATTATTTTTCATTCTACAATAAGGCCAAGGAATTATTAATAGATTCTCTTGCCTCTCTTTGGTTCAAGGGTCAAGCCCAAGAACAAGAATATATCAAGAGGATTTTGACTAAGGATGAGCCTCTTTTTGCAGAACCTGTATTCCAATCAATATTCCCTTGGGAGGAGAGTGCCGACAGTTTTGAGGAACATTCTTCTAAACTCAGATTGTTAACTCCTTCATTTGTTAATGCACTGAGTAGCGAAGAAGTTGACAAGGATTTGAGATTTCCATTAGACAGGCATCCTTATAAGCATCAAACAGAAAGCTGGAGAACTATGCTTTCTTCTCGACCACAAACCATTGTCGTGACTACCGGAACAGGATCAGGTAAAACAGAGTGTTTTATGATACCAGTGTTGCAAGATTTGGCTAAAACCAATGAAAAAAATTGTGTTCAGGCCATATTCCTTTATCCTTTGAATGCACTGATGAAAAGCCAACAGAAACGTATTCATGCTTGGTGCAAAGCTCTTCCCGAAAAGGTTACCTATGCGATATATAATGGAGAGACCGACAAAGAAAATCGGTCTGACAGATATACTGCATCTCATTATCCACAGCTCGTAACAAGGCCTCAAATAAGGAAAACTCCGCCTCAGATTCTCTTTACTAATCCAACTATGCTCAACTATATGTTGGTACGAGCAGAAGACCGTGAAATCTTGGAAAAATCCAAAGGGAAGCTCAAATGGATTCTTTTAGATGAAGCACATACTTATACTGGCTCTTCAGCCGCTGAATTATCATTGCAAATCCGTCGTGTACTAGATGCTTTTGGCGTAACTATTGATCAAGTGAATTTTGCTGTAACATCAGCGACTATCAGGGATGAAAGTGACCCCAAAACGACGATCAAGCTAAAAACTTTTGTGTCTCAACTCACTGGAAAACCATTTGAAGATATAAAAATAATTAGTGGCAAGCGCATTATTCCAGAACTAAACAAGGGAATTGCAGAAGATCAATTGTCCAAAATAAACAAAAAGTTTAGTATCGAATTGAGTTATTCTGATATTGAGAAGTTGAGAAAAAAGCTTAACTCTTCGCCGGTATTGAAAGCAAAGGAAATCGGTCGTATGCTTGATAAAGGAATTGGGAAAAATGTGGATACCTCATTGGAAATAATAGATGCTCTCGGGGAAAAAGTGAAAGGTATAAACAACGGAGGCGGCCTTGGAGCTTTATTGCCAACACGTGCTCATTTATTTGTTAGATCGATAAGTGGAGTGTATGTTTGCACCAATCCCGATTGTCAGCGTCATAAGGAATATAGATTGTCGATAGGAAGTCTGACAACATATCAAAATATGAATTGTCCAGTTTGTAAATCAAAGATGCTGGAACTTGCTACATGTTCGTCTTGCGGCTCTCCCATTATAGTGGGTGAAACAAGCACAACTAAGGGATTTAGGATGCACACCAATGTAATTGATCTTGACAAGAGTCTTTTCTATGAGCAAAAGGAAGATCTCATTGATTTGGAAGATATGGGAAATATAGAAGATGTTGAGCAAAATGAGGCGGATGGCTTTTCTCGCTTCTTTTTCGCCATTCCGAAGAAAGCATGTCTAAGGAAAAATGCGAATAGAACATATCACATCTTCAATCATCGGAATGGTAAAATAGAACTAGTCCCTGAAGACAATAGAAGCAACAAGTGTTTTACTTCTTTAAAAAGTGAAGAAAGTATTCCTGTAATATATCAATCTCTTCGACACTCAGGAGATAATCACGTTCTTTGTCCTCATTGTGGCAATAATCTCAGCGAGTTTAAAAACCTTGATTATCTCAGAATAAGTGCTACTCAAATTGGACGTACTTTAGCAACATTGCTTCTTGATAATGCTGAACCCATTGACAGTAATGACGCAGACGTTGTATATGAAGGCCGAAAGTATATAACATTTACCGATAGCCGTCAAGGGTCTGCACGTTCTGCGATGGGACTTAATCAGGATGTAGAACGTTCATGGATTCGAGCTTCCATTTTTCATAAACTTGCCGACATGCGTTTGAATGATGTGAAACCTGGTGGTCTGACTCCTGATGAGGAAGCAGAATACAATGCATATCTGAGTATTCGGGAACATCTTCCGACCTTACTTTTTGAAAAATTTAAACGACTTGAAGAAAAAAAGAATGGCACACCAGTAATCCCCAATCCAGAGGAGGTGTCATGGGGGCAAATAAGCCAGTCTCTTGAAAATGACTCAAATTTCAAGAAGTTGTATGAACATGTTGATAAAGCACGTGGCAGAAAAAATTTCAAGAATGCAACGGACTATCTGAAAGCACTTCTTGTCGACCAATTCGGATGGATTCCTAAACGGGCGAACTCATTGGAAACGATGGGATTCGTACGTCTTGTCTATCCAGCACTTAAAAATGCGAAATGCCCAGCACTCATTCAGAAAAGATGTACAGACACCGACTGGCAGAATTTTCTCAAGATTTGTATGGATTATGTCATTCGTGGAGGTCGTCATTATATGCTTTCTGGAGCTTATAAAGATTACCTTACACAAAATAAGTACTGTTCTCCTATATATCCTTCAAATTCAGAACTGAGGAAGAATGGGAGCCCTGTATCGAAATGGTTTAAAGTCAATGTAAGTTCAAAAGGGATTAATGAGAATCAGAATAGACTCGTTCTTCTTCTATGTGCAGTTCTAGGTTATGATGATATTTCTCAAATCAATCAGATAAAGATTGCTGACATCAACTCAATGCTTGATGCCGCATGGGATTTTCTGAGACAAAATGTTCTTGAAGCAACAGATGTAGAAAATCAAGGATATATGCTCGATCTCATGGGGGATAAAGTTAAGCTGCAACTTATCGAAAAAGGTTATCTCTGTCCTGTTGACAATGTTATTATAGATGCACCGTTCTGTGGCTATAGCCCAAGAATGAACGGTTACATCGGTCGTGAAAATTTCGATAGATTCAAAATCAAGACGGAGTTTGTAAATCCGCTTTTCCCATTCAAGTCTGCGGATCAGACAGAAAAGAATGTCATGGAATGGATTGAGAAGAACTTCTTTGAACAAAAGGCTGCTGGTGTGTTCGGGGTTATGAACTCCAGAGTATTTGCTTCAAAACCGATTTTTATATCAGCTGAACATTCTGCTCAGCAATCGTCAGAAGATCTTGACCGATACGAAAGAGAGTTTAATGAGGGGAAAATCAATATTCTTTCTTGCTCAACAACAATGGAGATGGGGGTTGATATTGGTGGTATTACAGAAGTCGTCATGAATAATGTGCCGCCAAAATCATCAAACTACCTTCAGCGTACGGGACGTGCAGGACGAAGAAATGAAACTAAAGCCTTGGCTTTAACTGTTTGTGCTCCCAATCCTATTGGAACTCATACATGGAACAATCCAGATTATCCGATTACACATGTAACAGAAACTCCGTTGTTAAAATTGGAAAGCCGTCAGTTGATTCAACGTCATGTTAATGCGATGGTATTCGCATCCTTTGTAGCAGATCAAGGGGGAATCAGGGTTACGGCAACTCTTAGGGACTTTTTTGTCACGGCAGAAGGGATGTCTTTCTTTGATAAGTTTCTAAATTATATTGATAGTGTAATCAGCGGAAAGGTTGAACGTCTTCAAGAACCATATTCAAAATTAATCAAGGGAACAAGTCTTGCTCAGATAACATTGGCGGATGCCGCACAAGTAGTCAAGAAAGACATAGTTGCTGTTTACAATGTCTTTGATGCTCATAAAGGAGCTCTTGCAAAGGCGATTGAATCTCTGAAGAATGAATCAGGAACGACCAATGCTATCAAAGCTATAGAGAAACAAGAGGAAAATCTTTTAAAGACCTCGATGTTGTCATATCTTGCTGAAAATTCTTTTCTGCCAAGTGCAGGTTTACCCTTAGGACTAGTTGAGTGTCTGCTAGGTGGTAAGGAAAAGGTTGACGGTAACTCACCGACATTGCATATAAGTCAGGCCATCTCCTCTTATGCTCCCGGTAATCCAGTAGTGAAAAACGAATGGGTCTATGAGCCCAATGGTATTCGTCTGAAGACAAAATACGATGACAGCACTTCAAGGTATATCATACAAAATTGCACTCATTGTGGTTATACAACTATTATCTATGGAAGTGCTAAGACGGATTGTCCCAAGTGCGGTCGGCATGGAACTATGCATGGCATAAAGGACATCTCACTATCGACAGATCAGCGTTTTACAGAGGTCGTTGAACCTGCTGCATTCTCCGTAGCATGGGATTCGACCCCGACACGAAAAAATGGACTCTCTCGGCAGTATGAATTTCATTCAGCCTATTTTGCTTGAAATGGATGCCTGGCTTCTGAAGACAAATTCTGCAAAAATGTCTATCCGCTGTTCAACGCCAAGGTCTGAGATTCTCTTTTATAATAAAGGAACGAGTGGGTATGGATATGCTTTCTGTCCTTATTGCGGTAGAATGAAATCAGAAAAATCACCAGACTCCACAGAGCGGATGCTGTCGCACCATAAACATCTTCTAGCTTCGACCTCTTGTCCCGGTGGCGAAAATGACGGTGCTGCAGTAAGACGTCATGTGTTGTTGGTCGGAAGATACCAGACTGACTTTGTTGAGATCAAGTTTTATGACAAGGACAACAATCTGGTAGAAGACACAGAGACACTCTATTCTCTCGGCGTGATTCTTAGCCGTAAACTCACGGAGCTGCTCGGAGTCAACGATGGAGAGATTGAATTCGGCTATGATGGCATAAATCATTCTATTTTCATATATGATACTGCTCTCGGTGGTGCAGGTTATTCATTACTCTTCCGAGAATATAAAGATGAAGTCCTAAAAATGGCTTTGGAGACTCTTGAAAGATGCGACTGTGAACGGTCTTGCACGAAGTGCCTTATAGATCGCAGATCGCAATGGTATACGAACTATCTTAACCGGCCCAAGGCTCTAGAATGGTTAAGACAGGAAGTCAAGGCCCGTGTTGCCCCAAAGGAAATTATTTATTTAATGCCTGATTCTCATGCTGTGACATCAGACATCACGACCGAGTTTTATCAGCTCACACGGAACAAGGACATCTCTGGTATCAGAATATTTGTCGACGACAACATTTCTCAATGGGATGCGGAAACATTCCCATTTATAAAAATTCTCACAGAACTATCTCTAGAAGGAGTTGACGTTGCCTTTATACTGCCAAGCGTACCAGATGTAAAATCGCTCTCGTCAGCTGACAGTGCAACTTTAATTGCGGAGGTATTTAAAACCAACTTTAAATGTCTTGAAAACACACTGCCGACAGGATTATTTCCGTTGATGGTCGTGATTATGAATGACGGAATCGTCAAAACATACTTTGGGAAAAATATTGATACATCCTATTCTAAGAATTGGGGAAGTGGAGATGTATTCATAACCACACAGCCAAATTCATTGTCCTATGCCGACATAAATAGAATGCAACTGTTGAGCGCCTTTTCATCGGACGATTCTTCCTTTATGTTCGAATATAGAATAAGAGAACACAGCTCGTTGGGTCGTTTTTTTGATTCTCTGAAAGCTCCGGAAACTGGTAATTGGAATAGAATAATATCTAACCTACGAGGCAAGGCTGTTTCTATTGAATATTCTGATAGATACCTAAAAACGCCCTTAGGCTGTATGCTTTTGGCAAAAATGATTTCCAGTCTGAAGAATGAAGCAGACTTAGTTTTGGTATCAATTAAGGTTATCGTCACAAATATCGTCTCAATTAATGACTCAGATGTGGCAGTAAATGCTATAAAAGATTTTGCCAACGGTAAGAAGAGAAATCATTTCCTGAAGGATGCTATATTTGAACTGACCGGAATAGAACCGGAAATTCAAGATACAGGTTATGTTGAGCATGAACGGTGTCTGACGGTTAAAGCGGATAATGCAGAGGTCTGTATACGTCCAGATGCAGGTATAGCAAAAGGATGGGCACCATTTGGAAGAGATAACGCTGAATGCACCGACCGCGATTTCAGAGAAGATTGGAATATAGATCTCGAACTGTTCAATAAACAGCAGATAGGAAACGGAATACTTTACACCATCTCATATAAGCAACTCTAACAATGTCAGAAAATAGAAACGCTCAGTATCGTTATCAAGTGCTGGACAGATGCTTCAGTGACTGGAATAAGAAATATACTATCGAAGATCTCCTTGAAATAGTCAACAATCATCTTTATGAATTGGAAGGTTCGGACTCTACCATCAAGTTGCGTCAGTTACGAGGTGACCTAAATGCCATAAGAAAGATGCTACCCGATAACATCTATCTTGATGCCAAACCATTTGGAGGAAAGAAATGCTACTACAGATATTCTGAGCCAAACTATTCAATCTACCAGAATGGTCTATCGGTTACCGAGGTTAACTCTTTACGCTCGATAATTGAAATGCTTAGTAAATATCGTGGAGTTACTGGTAATGCTTGGCTTGAAGATGTTATCTCCAATCTAGAACTTCGTTTTGGAGTAAAATCGGATAGAGAAAATCTTATTTCATTTCAGTGTAACTCATGTTTAAAAGGGCTTGAATACCTTTCAACTCTCATAGACGCAACAATCAATCACCAGCCCCTCGAAGTAAGCTACACAACACACGCAGGCATTAGTTCAACGAATGTGCTTCATCCATATTATATGAAACAATATAATAACAGATGGTTCATATTCGGACGTATTAATGGGAGAGATTATATTGTCAACCGAGCCCTTGACCGAATTGAAGGGATAAGTAGAAGTGATGTACCATTCTGTAAAAATGACCTTGTGGATTTTAACTCTTACTTTGATGATATTGTAGGGGTATCGGTGCCTTATGAAGTACAGGAAGCCGAAACAATTATTTTGCAATTTAGTTCAGAACGATTTAAATACATTGTTTCAAAGCCACTGCACACCTCACAGGAAATTATTGATGAATACAAGTGCATAGTTACCATCAAAGTAATACCAACACGAGAACTTGACCAATTAATTCTAGCTTTTGGACCTGATGTTGAAGTCCTAGCTCCAGATAAATACAGAATGAGCATTAAGACTAAAATTGAGAAATGTCTCAACAAATATCGCTCTGTGCATTGCGATTGCATATAAAATTATACTTTTATAATAAACAGATATAACAGAGCAGATATTAACCAACATTATATGGAACGTGATAGTGTGCAAAATATTAAAATTGAACATTCTAAAAGAAAAGGCGTATCAAGCTTTGTATTGAGTAATGATACGCCTCTTTTAAGAGTCCTTTAAATCTACTCTTCAAAAAGCGAAAGTATATAAAATCTGATATATTTTTTTATCTGATTACGAATTTTGTATAGAAGATTGATTATACATATACACTCTTTATCTACGGCAGTATTATGGCTTTTTCATTTAAATATCCCATCTTTCAGGGAAGTATTAGTATTAAATGAAAGAGCTATATGGCTGTATAAAGTCTAATTTTTATCTTAACACTGGCCATGGGCTTACTTTTTAGGTTTGTCCGTAATAGACTTGTCCTTGATGGATTTCGCCTTGCTGTCCAGTTCTCTTGCGGCCTGATCCTTCAGCCGTGCCTGCTCGGTCAATGCTGCCTTTCTCTGTATAGTTTCCTCGTAGGCTTCCACGTCCTCACGTATCTGCCTGATTTGTCCGTTGTTCCGGTTCGGCCCGAAGAGGTTCTCAAGTTCTACAAGTTGTTCGGGTGTAGCCTCTCCTTTCATCTTGACATAACGATATTTCAGATCATTATCGACTTGCACGTTATCTGTCCTCACCGAAAAATAGAGAGCCACGGACAGAATCACGATTGTCGCGAACATCACGGAAAAACTCCCAAGGATGTACGGGGATTTTATGCTCAGGCTGAAATGATGGTTGATGTTGCTTGTCTTGACGGCATTCTTTCTGATTGTGTCATTGGTCTCACAAAACAGGATTTCCACTTTCTCCTGATTCTGCCGCTGTTCATTACGCATTTCCGACAAGACCTGTCCAAGTCTTTCCTGTGACGAGTTTTTCCTGTCCATGGAAACCATATCGTTCTTGATGGCGGCAAGACCTTCGTACACGCGAGCCAACAATTTGCGAAATGTCTCATGACCATTCCGGACTTCATTCAGCACGGACTCATCCTTTTCCTTTTCATTGTTAACTGTCGGGCTGTTACCTTCCAGCAAGGGGACGGACAACCCGTTGATTTTGTTTTCGATTCTTTCCAGGCATCCGAAGATGCTCTCGATATATTCTTCCAATTTCATATTCCTGCAATTTTAATGTTAATGAATAATTTGAATGAAGAAAGGACTGGCTACAGCCCGAATCCTTTCCTCTTTTTCTTTTTCTTGCGTTTGCGCAAGAGTTCTTCCTGAGATAACGGCTCTTCGGGAGCGGTGCCGTTTGTCGGACTGAACAGTCCCGGTCCCGTACTTTCGAGAAGATGGCCTCCGTCCGGTATCCTTTGTTGCACCTTACGTTCGGATTCCTGTTGGGTTTCCGAAGTCTTCCAACCCAATTGGGCATTCAGTCTGGCAAAGCTGAACTCCCGGCTGATCTGTGAAGCCTTGAAGGTCTGCCCGTCCTTGGTGAACCGAATTCCCTGTATGTCCTCCGGCCTTTTTATCTCCCTGGTACGTTTTACAAATTCCAGCCTGATGTCTCGACGAATCAGATAATCGTTGAACTCTTTCCATGTTTTGGAGTGCTTCAAAGCTGCCTTGACGGCATTGAAGATTTCGTATTTCACACGCTCCGAAGCATGGAGTTTCTCCACGTTAGTCTTGCCTTTGTCCTCGGCGTATGTCAGCCCGTACTTGTCCTTAAGCAGTTTCGTGGCGATTTCATTACGCTTGTAATCGCCTTGGGAAGAGATTACCCTGCCGTCATACCCGATGCGGTTATAGACCAGATGGCAGTGCGGATTGTCCGTGTTATGGTGTCTTACCAGGATGAACTGGGTGTTCCTTATGCCCATCAGCTCCATGTATTCCCGGGCTATTTTAGCCATAAATTCATCTGTCAGCAATGCCTTATCCTCAGGCTTGAAGCTCAATGCAATGTGTCCGACAGGCTGTTTGATCTTCGGATTAAGCTCACGCTGGTAGTTGAAACTGTCCGTTATTTCCCGGATATTTCCCAGCAATACGCCATCTGAGTCAATAATTGCCGCGTTGTCCTTGCCCATCACGTAGCGGATACAGCCGCCGAAGGATTTCCCTTTCTTGATTTTGCCAATCATGACGGCCTCCTTTCTCCGTACCTGTACCGGACAATAATCTCCTTGAGTTTCTGCAGGAGTTCTGTCACCATCTTTTGGGTACGGTGGAACCCGGCCTGATGGGACAGACGGGTCAGCTGGTTCAGGTTGTTCGCCATACCCGTAAGGCTGCGTATGACGGCAGTTTCCTCGGCAGAGTGCCTGGCCGTTATCGTCGTCTCAAAAGCTGATACGCGGAGAAATTCCGCCAACGTGAGGTTGGCCTGTCTGCTGCGTCGGCACAACCGTTCATAGTCTATCTTGGAGAATTTCACTGTAACGGCTTTGCTGAGTTTGCACACTCCGCTTACTCTGGGGCGTCCCCTCGGTCTGTTTTTCTTTCTGTCATTCATATTTTCTTTGTTTGATTTTTGATTATTCTTTTTCCCACAATCTGCGACCACCGGGAGCGGATTGCCTCCACTCTTCGGGAGTGGAGCGAGGTTTTCGGGATGCCCGAAAGATAACCTCGCTAACTCCCAAAACTGAAGTTTTGTCCGTTACCCCCTCAGGTCTGCTGCTGACTGTCTGAATACTGTAATGACTGGAGTCAGTAAGCAAATCAGTCATTCAGGAAAATATCACAGTTTTCTCCACTGCTCGAAGTCTTCCGAGTAGATTTCAAGATGCTGCCGGGCGATGTTCTCAAGTAGTCCTGAAACGCTCATTTTGCGTCCTCCCAACCTACGGACAAACTCGTCCAGCCTGTCACGTACCTCGCCGCTAACAAACACAGGCTTGCGGTCTTCGATTCTCGGGACCTGAAGAAAGGCTTTCCTGTATTCGTCCAGAGATAGTTTTCTCTGCCTACTGCTTATACGACGTTGAGACGTTGGAACGGCTTCCTCTTTTCCTGTTGACGGTTGCAGGTTCTCGGATGTGAAGTCGGTCTGTTCTACCGTTCCTTCTGACTTCTCTTTTCCGGTATCATTCAAGGATGATTCACGGGCTGTTTCAATACTGCCATCTGACGGGAGTATGAGTGACATGTCTGTACCTGTCATAGTCTCCCATTCCTCTTTGGTCAATTTCTTTTTTGTTACCATACATTTTTTGATTTTAATCGGTTTACTCACTGATCTCGGTGCGCACCTTGGCTCATTGTCGTGAGCAAAGGAAATGTGTATAGTGAACAGAATCAAGCAAATGGAGATACCGTGGCAATTATGTTACCCTATGCACTATACTGATTGGGCGGTCGGTGCTGCCTGCCGTGATTTGCCGGAGTGATTCTTCCATACCGGATTGTTCAAGCGGATTCCGTTTATGAAGAAGGCTCATTGTATGCGGTTGATATGTAACATGATGTCATTCCGGGCAACGCATCGTCACCGGTCTGAAAATCCATTGCAGTGTGATTTCTACTGCTTTTATTTGTAGTGGGAACAGAAAAAACAGTCACATTTCCAACCGAGAATAGGACGATGAGACATGATGGTATATCGGCTGTAAAAGACCTGTTCTGTTCCGGAATTTTGAATATATGTTTAACTGAAAATAAAGAAGACAATGGAAATCATCAGCTTTGAAAAAAGGACTTTCGAGGAGATTGCCGCCAAGCTGGATCGTTTCGTGCAGCGGGTGGAAAGTCTGTGCCGTGAACATGGCGGAAAGGAAACAAGTGAATGGATGGACAACCACGAGGTCTGCCGCAGGTTGCGTATCAGCCCGAGAACCTTGCAGACCTTGAGGGATAACGGAACGCTTGCCTTTACTAAAATCGGGAACCGAACTTACTACCGTCCTGATGATGTGGAGCGAGTAGTCGGTAATGTGGAGGACAAACGGAAGGAAGCCCGTTGGAAAGGCAAGACCATTTGAGAGAATTTCAAGAATAATGTATAACCCAATATCAAGAGCATATGAGTAATGAAATCAGAGAAAAGGACCACGAGTGGGTAAAGGCGTTCCACTCGAATTTCGACAGGCTGCTGGCCTTGCTCGAAAAGTTGTTGGAAAAACGGCAACCGTCTGCCTATGGCGATGAATTGCTGACGGACAAGGAAGTGGCATACCTGCTGAAAGTGAGCCGGAGAACCTTGCAGGACTACCGCAACAACGGCATTCTGCCTTACACACAGGTAGGCGGCAAGATTCTCTACCGGGCTTCCGACATAGAAAAGACACTGATGAAAGGGTACAAGGAGACGTACAGGAAATAATGGATATGTTTGTCTTGCTCTATAATCTGCATCATTTATCTATGAAATGGTGCAGATTTTTGCTATAGCTCATATTGTATATAAATTACCTTTATAGACTTATTTGTCTATATTCTACGATTATAGGCTATTTAGTCTATAATTTTGGCGGAATAAAAGAAAATTCATACCTTTGTTATCAAATCAATGGACAATAATATGTTTGCAACAATTTCAGCGGATATAGTTTCGTCCACTTCCTTGTCCGTGAATGAAACTATAGGATTAAAGCAAAGGATAGAATCATATTTAGCTTGTTAAAAGTGAGTTATCCTGATTTTGAAGGTCGCCAAATAAAAGGGGACTATATAGAGTGTGTAATGCAGAATGTATCAAACGTATTCCGGATAGCCTTTATAATCAAATCCTGCATCAAATCTTTTTCCACAGCTAAAAATGAAAAGACGAAAAATTTCCATACATACGGAATACGAATGGCCATTGGTATTGGAGATATGAGAATAGTGAATACCGAACAAGGCATTTGGGATGGTGAGGCTATATATCTGTCAGGACGTGCGCTTGAGGAGATGAGTTCCCTTAATAAGGGAACGATGTCTGTTCATACAAGTAAAAAGCAATTATCTGCCCCTTTACAAACTATAGCTCTTTTGACCGATGCCATATTAAATGATATGACTGTGCGCCAAAGTGAAGTCGTTTACTATAAACTGCTTGGTTTTAAAGAGGCAGACATTGCCAAGAAACTGGGTATATCCCAAGCCAGTGTAAATAATGCTTCTACAGCTACAAAATGGTATTGTATAGAAGAATCTATAAAGTATTTTGAACAGATAAATTTTAAAGAATATGAATAATTGGTTGTTTTTAAGTCTGTTATTGGCACATGTTATAGGAGATTTTTACCTGCAAAATGATAAATACTGTGCACAGAAAGAGGAAAGGAAGTTCAAAAGCTGGTTCCTGTATGTGCATTCGCTTATTATCGGCGTGGTATCATGGGCAGTTGTTCCTATTTATGAATTCAGATTTTATGCCCTTGCCATTGCTTTTTCTCATCTGGTGATAGATGTTATCAAAACATATAGCCCCAAAGGATTATGGAATTTTGTGATTGATCAGGTTGCTCATTTGGCGATATTGATTATAGTGACATTTTTCTTTGACTCTACAACAAAGTTGCCAATCCAATCAATGGATTGCAATGGTACCTACTCTATACCTTTGTTCATATTGGCGTTACTATTGTGCATCAAGCCTGCAAACATCCTGATCAAGCTGGTCTTAAAGAAATATCAAGTTGGAGAGACACAATCTTGTGAAAATATCAAAAATGCAGGAGCGTTGATTGGAAATTTAGAGCGCATTCTTACAATCATATTCGTTATCATTGGGCAATATGAAGCAATCGGTTTTATCATAGCGGCAAAATCCATACTTCGATTCAAAGACACGGATACAGCAAAAACAGAATATGTCCTTGCCGGAACGTTTCTGAGTTTTGGAATTGCATTACTGTGTGGTTTAATGGCAACAAAATAACAGATGGACAGTTTTCAAGAGAAATACAATGCGCTTATCATTAAATACAATGCCCTACTTACTGAAAATGAAGAACTTAAGTCAATACTTTCACAGCATGGTATAGTGTATTCCTCCATCAAACGTGCTGATGAAAGTGCAGCATTTTCTTCCATAACATATCCTCCAATCAAACTCTCTCTTGATGAGAAAATTGCATTGTTCCGTAACTTTTTCAAGGGACGGGATGATGTTTTTGCACGACGATGGTTCAACAAAACCACAGAAAAGGGTGGTTACCAACCTGTATGTATCAACGAATGGCGCAGAGGAATATGTGACAAGAAAAAGCATAAATGTGCAGAGTGTCCCAACCGCAATTTTGCCCCGTTAACCAATCAAGACATATACCGACATCTGGAAGGTAAAGATGAGAACGGATGCGATGTTATCGGTCTGTACGTCGTTACTTCTGATAATAAATGTTCTTTCCTGTGTGCTGATTTTGATGACAAGAATTGTACTCATGGATATAAGAACGATGTATTGGCATTTATTTCCATTTGTAGAGAGTGGAGAATTCCGTTCAGTATAGAACGCTCACGCTCTGGCAATGGCGCTCATGTGTGGACTTTCTTTAATGAACCCATACCGGCCTGCAAAGCAAGGAAATTAGGCAATACAATTCTTACGGAAGCCATGAAGCGCAATGGGCGGATGACATTCGATTCATACGATCGTTTCTTTCCCAATCAGGATAAAGTACCGGAAGGCGGATTCGGCAATCTCATTGCGTTACCATTGCAAGGAAAAGCCAGAAAAGCAGGAAACAGCGTTTTTGTAGATGATCAGTTTCTTCCGTTCCAGAATCAATGGGCATACCTGTACAATGTAAGAAAAATAGATGAAAGTACCGTAGATACATTATTGACACAGCATCAGCAGGAAGATTTTGGAACATTGGCCACATCTTCGGAAAATAAACCGTGGGAAATACCAGTCATACAAGATGCGACACAGGAAGACTTTAACGGCAGGCTTATAATACATAAATCAGACAGGATATATATTCCATTAAAATCTATTTCAGATAAGGTTAGTAATCATTTGAAACATATTGCGGCGTTCAAAAATCCTGAATTTTACAGCAAACAGGCGATGCGTATTCCCACATATAACATTCCTCGTATTATCTGCCGTGCAGATTTTACCGATGAATATCTTGCAATGCCTCGAGGGTGTGAGGATGCCATTATCAACATGCTGTATTCCCTCAAAATTGATTATGAAATAGTTGATAATACAAATCATGGTAAACCTATTGGCGTAACATTCAAAGGAAAGGAACGCGATGAACAGTTGGATGCCATCAATGCCCTCATGCCATTTTCCAATGGTGTATTGTCTGCAACGACAGCCTTTGGAAAGACTGTTACAGCCGCGGCTCTGATTGCCCGAAGAAAGACAAATACTCTTATTCTGGTACACTCCAAGGCATTGCTTATGCAATGGCATGAACGTCTGTCTGAATTTCTTGACATAGATTTTACAGAAGATGAGATTTCCAAGAAACGAGGAAGGAAGAAGGCATTTTCTCCAGTCGGGTGTCTTGATTCTACCTCTAACACGTTGCATGGTGTTATTGATATAGCCCTTATGCAGTCGTGTTTTGAAAATGACGAAGTCAAGCCTTTTATAAAAGGATACGGGATGGTCATTGTAGACGAGTGTCATCACGTATCTTCCATAACATTTGAGAATGTATTAAAGCATGTTACGGCACATTATGTCTATGGACTTACTGCCACTCCAATCCGTAAAGATGGTTTGCAGCCTATAATCTTCATGCAATGCGGTCCGATTCGTTTTTCTGCCGATGCCAAGGCGCAGATACAGAAGCAGTCGTTCCAGCGTTATCTTGTGCCGAGATTTACATCTTACAGACCTGTTACCGATGACAAGCAATCGTTTACGGAACTATCACAATCCCTCGCTGAATCGGAAATACGAAATAATCTTATTGTAGAGGATGTCCTTAATGTTGTAGCGGCAGGTCGAACACCTATAATACTTACTGCCAGAACTTCTCATGTAGAATTGCTTGCCGAAATGTTGAAGCAACATATCATCAACATCATACAACTCACAGGAGAAGGGAGTGCAAAGAACAAGAGAGAAACGCTGCAAAAGTTACAAGATATCCCCAAAGACGCCCCTCTTGTAATAGTAGCCACGGGAAAATATGTGGGAGAGGGATTTGACTATCCACGACTTGATACACTGCTTTTGGCACTGCCAATCTCATGGAAAGGATTGGTGGCACAATATGCCGGACGTTTGCACCGTGAGAATGAGGGAAAGAAAGATGTTCGTATTTATGACTATATTGATATACACGAACCTGTTTGTGAGAATATGTATCGTAAACGCCTAAAAGGATACTCTGCCATCGGTTATCGGGTACTGTCAAAAGATACTCAGACACTGTTTGATAATACAGATGACTTACAAACATCATCATATGAAGGACAGATTTTCAATGGTAACACATTCCGTTTGGCATTTATGCAAAATTTGAAAAGTTCAAGACAATCTATTGTCATATCCTCTCCAAAACTCTATCATACAGAACGAAACACATTTGTTAAAATGCTCAGAGAGCTTCATGCAAGTGGTGTTCAAGTTGCAATTCTTACATCAGAGGAAAGCAGTCAGACGAATTATCTAAAAAGTTTGGGATTATATGTAAAGATTGTACCTAAACTATCTTTATCCTCGTGTATCATAGATAGGTCCACGGTCTGGTATGGCAGTATCAATATACTTGGCTATGTAACAGAGGAAGATAACATTATTAAAATCACAGATGGTAAACTTGCAAATGAGCTACTTGATGTCATTTACAATAGCGGAAAATAGAAAAAATAAGTGGAAAAATCATCATTTTACTCTCGCATGACAGTATCCCAAATGTGATGACTCTTGCCGAACAGATGAGAATAACAGCCAAAGCTGCAGAAAACAAAAATTGATTTTTCTGGAGGGAGCGCAGTTTACCGTCTGCCCACTTTATTGTATTTCTAAAAAATATCCTTCTTAAGTAATGGGAACAGCATATAGAAATAGAATCGGATGTGATTTAATTTCCATCTATATGCTGTTTTATATTTTTCTTCTGACTTTTCCGTCAGTCGCTTGTTTCCGCTGCCGTCGGTATCCATTGTACAGACGTGAAAGGGAAAAGGTTTTCGGGCTGAATACGCTCTGAAAGAGGAAGATTCAGCCCGAAACGGCAAAGCCGCCTGACCTTTTCGCTTTCAATAGAGTCTGTACTAACTTCTATGGACGGCAGAGGGAACGGACGACTGTCCGGGATTGTTCTTTTGCTCTTGTCTTCGTTTAATCAGCTTGTCCATGTCCTCGGATATTTTATCATCGGTTACTTTGGCATATCCTTGTGTCGTTTTAATACTCGTGTGTCCCATCATTTTACTTATACTTTCTATCGGGACACCTGCAGAAAGCATCAAAGTGCCGAACGAATGCCTGCTGGCGTGATAGCTCAAATTCTCCTTTATACCGGCCACGATGCCTATTTCATGTATGCAGTACCATAACATGTCACGTTTTGGCAATGGGAATATGGGGTTGCTTTCATCCGTTGTGTTATACATAGCCAATATCTGTTCAGCTATGGGATGAAGAGGTATGAATGACTCCACATCCGTTTTTTTACGGTTGATACGGATGTACTTTCTTCCGTCTAAAGTCGTTTCAATATGTGAAGGATAGAGCCGTTTAACATCAACGTAAGACAATCCGGTGAAGCAGGAAAATATGAAAGCCCTGCGGGTAAGTTCCTGCAATCTTTCCGGCATAGGCTGCTCCATAATCCTTTGCAACTCAGCCCTGCTTATATGTTTCAATTTACCTGTAGGCTTTTTCTCGTAAGGTACATCCGCAAGCGGGTTGAAACGGAGAACCTCCCTGTCAACGGCAATATATATCAGTCTGTTCAGCCATGTAAGACAGTGGTTGATGTGACTCGCACCGCAACCTTTACCCTTCAGATATAGTTTGTATTCCCAACCGAAATCTTCTGTAATGTCTTCAAAAGCTATGTCATTCATCCCCATAGAAAGCAGGTATTCGTGCAGGTATGCCTGAGTAGACTTGGACTGACGGTAAGATGAGGTAGAATTTATCGCTACGGAACGGATTCTCAACCTTTCGCGTTCTTCTTCTCCGGTTTTCAAAAGAGTTACAGGAACAGTCCCTACACATGTTATTTCGTTTTTCAGCATTTCAGCAGTTATCATACCCGTTTCCTTTAACAGGTTCATGTAAGAAGTTTCAAGCCTTGCCCGTAGGTTCGCAAGAAGACCGTTTGTCCTGCCATCTTTTACCGTTCCGTTTTTGGTATTCCAGCATTCAGGATTGCAATAATATCCGGTAGTAAATACACTGCTCTTGCCGTCAATCGTGATACGGCACATGATGGCTGTTGTCCAGTCGGCTTTGACCTTGCCTCGGTTAATATAATAGAGAATTGAAAATGTACTTCGCATTGTTTAAATATTTTAAGAGTTATAGAATCAGTTTCAGGTCTTTTGTCGCCTCGATATATTTGTCCATGTCCTCAAAAAGTTTTTTGGGAGTCACACGGGCATATACTTGGGTTGTACCTATATCCGCATGTCCCAGCATCCTGCTGACAGTTTCAATCGGCACACCGTTTTCCAATGTCATAAGGGTCGAGAACGAATGTCTCCCCATGTGGTATGACAAACGGCCTTTTATCCCGACTTTCATTTTGATGCTTGTAAGACACCACTTCAAAGCCTGGTAGGGGATGACAGGAAACAAGGTAGCCCTTGTCTCATCCTTGTACTTTTCAATAAGAACCACGGCTTCCGGCAACAGCTTGACACGGCACAGTTGTCCGTTTTTGCCTCTTCGGTACTTCAACCATGGCGCTCCCTGATCATCCTTGGATAGGTTATCAGGAGTAATTGCAACTACGTCAACATATGAAGTTCCGGTGTAGCAGGCGAAAAGAAACATATCCCTGACAATAGAGTGTTCGGGGCGGCAGCCGGTAAGCTCTACATCTCTTATTTTTTCGAAATCATCCTTGCTCAATGCTCTCGGTGGTGTCTCTTTCTGTTTTGGCAGCTGGTAGTGTTCAAAATAGGACTTGTCCGAATGTCCTTCCTTGAACGCGATACGGCAAATCTTTTTCAGTATGGCCAAATAGTGACGCACAGTCTGGACTCCCAGTCGTTTCTCAATTACTACATATTCCTGAAATTCACGTATAAACAGTTCATTAAGCTGGCAAAAGGCAAGGTCTGACACCTTGAATCTGCAATTTATGAATTCTGCAAGACGGTTACGGGTATAAATATAGTTTGGAAGTGTACGGTGGGATATGTCTATCCCCACACGGGACTTCACTTCCTCGATATGCCTGTCGAACAGCTTGAGCAATGTCATTTGGGTATCTTTGCTGCCTTGAAGCATTTCTTTTACATCCGTTGCATTAAAATCATTTTTCCGCTCCACGAGAGAATCAAAGGCAGAGTTTACAGCCAATAGCAACCTGTCGATTTTTGCATTGGTTTCCACCGCTTCTTTACTTTTTCCATTCAACCGACTCTCCCGTGGATTCCATAACTCTGGAGCACATGACAGCTTGCAACTGAATTGCGCCATCGTGTTGTTCACCGTTATTCGTCCCATAATTGGAGCCTTTCCGAACTTGTCAAGACCGCTCTTTTTCAGGTAGAGCAACACCTTGAATTTTTCTACTTTCATACGCTTATTCTTTAATGGCAAAATTACCTAATTTATAAGCGCTCTTAGATATGCAAAACATTGACGACCAGTGAATAATAGCCCATCGTGATAGATTCTGTACTCCTCATTGCGTTACCTGTATGCTTCGGTAACTGGACAGCTAACGCTTTGGTAACTGAACGAATACTATAAATTACCTTTTTTTGCGTTTTACTCATTTGGCAGAATTCAGCGAATATGCTAAATACCAACCATTTAAGTTTTATCTACTCATTTGTTATCGCTTGCTTTCCTGTTACTTATGCATGTGGCCCGCCACACCTTCGCCTGCATGGCCGTCGAATACGGAATGCCGATCGACGTGCTGGCCAAGATTCTCGGGCACTCGAACACCAACATGACGCGCCACTACGCCAAATTCTCCGAGACGGTCATCGGCCGCGCGATGGAGGCTTTCGGCGAGCGGCTGGCGTCGGCGGCTTCGGCCGAATAACAGGTCGTCGAGGTCTCGGACGGATCGACACGAGGAAAAGAAGATTACCCCGCCGTTGAGCACGAAGCCGGCTGCATACCGACTCCGACGGCACGGTAACGGAGCGAGCGGCCCTTATCGGGCCGCTCGCTTTGGTCGTTACGGAGATAATCGGCAAAACGAAGTTTGATGCGTATCGTGAATGACTTGCGTCCGTGACGGAATGAAGTCAGTGAATGAATTACTTCGTGCAATGAATCGGAGCTATGATGGATATACGTCCATGATAGCAGTACTTCATCGATAGCAGTACATCCGTGACAGACAGCTGTCATCGCATGATAGCAGGAGGGCTGTCATTCATCTCGCGGAGCGAAGATAGTATCCCTTCGGATGCTTTCGACGTATGTCGCATGGAGGCCGTTCCAGGCCGATCAAACGACTTGTTATCAAGCGAAAAGCGTTGTAATATTGCAGCCCGGGAAGCACCGCGGGCCGAGGGGTTCGAACCATCGGTCGTACCCTGCGTCGTCTCGACGCATTTACCGTCGCCGGACGGTAGCAAGGTGTACCTTTGTCCGACAAACCGGTGTTTGTCCGACAAAGGTCCTTCTCTGCGAGGCCGGGTGCCGCTCCCGAGTCGCGCCCCCTTAAACCTTGACATATGGAAGAACAGCACAAAGAGAGAAAAGCCAGTTACAAGTACTCGTTCCGGCTCGATGAGCAGCAAAATATCCGTTTCTGCCGGATGCTTGCGGAGGCTGGACTGGAACACAACCGCAGCCGGTTTATCGTCAAAAGAATCTTCGCCGAAGAGTTTCGCGTGGTGCGTATCGACCCGACCTTGGGCCGATATGTGACCCGTCTGAATCAGTTTTACGAGCAGATACAGCGCGTGGGCAACAACTATAACCAGATCGTACGGGCCGTCAACACGCATTTTTCGCATACGGCGATTCCGCGACAAGTGCTTCTTCTGGAGCGCCGCACGCGCGAGCTGAAAGCCCTCTCCGAGCAGGTCATCGCGCTCAGCCGCGAACTTTACGAGCTATGGTCGCGCGAATGCGAATAATACCGGACCAATTATCATCTTCTTACCCATCGCGGCAAAATGACTATCTTTGTGAGGGTAAAGCGGTTTTTAATTCCCGATAAACGACCCGAACGATGACCGACCAACTGATTTTCGTACACGACAAGCGGCGCGACGCCTACGTTGACAAGACGTCGGAGATCGTCGGGCTGCGACCGGCCGGAGCGTATGTGTATGTCGATTACGGCGCGGCGCGGGTATTCCGCTATCGCAAAGAGCATGTAGTCTGTTATCCCCTGCTCGCCACACGCCGGCAGGTACGCATCTACAAGGACGGAACGTTGCAGGAGCCGTACGATACGCTGTTCGACTACGGGAAATATGTCCGGCTGGGCGCCGGAGAGGGCTTGCGTTCGCCGGCGATCGAGAAGTCGCGGATCGAAGCGGTCGATGCGCAGCCGCTCCCCGCAGACAAAGAGCGGCTACTTTCCTATTTCGCGGAGGTTCTCGCAGCCAAAGCCTCTCTGGAGTCGGAGACCGATACGGAAGCCGCAGAGGAGGTTCCCGAAGGGGAGAAGAAAAGTTCGATCGCCGCCCTGCTCGCCGAGACGATGCAGCGCATCGATCCGCAGGATCCCCGTACGGCGCTGTATGCCTATCTGAACGGGCGGACGGCGGCGTGCGATGTCGACAACGTGGCCCTCGTCTATCCCTTCGGCTGCAACGCCAGCCAGAAACTCGCCGTGCAGCGGGCGCTGGGCAATCGGGTGAGCGTGGTAGAGGGACCTCCCGGCACGGGAAAAACGCAGACGATTCTGAACATCGTCGCCAATCTGCTGATGCAGGGAAAAACCGTCGGTGTCGTGTCCAACAACAATGCGGCGGTGGACAACGTGCGCGACAAACTGTCGAAATACGAGTACGGGGCGTGATGGCCGAACTGGGAAACCGGACCAGACGGCAGGCCTTTTTCGCGGACAAACAGCAGGATTTCATGCCCGACCCTACGTGGCGGTTGCCGGCGGAGGAACGCACGGCCCTGCGAACGCGGCTGGGCGAGCTGTCGGCGGCCATAGACGAGCTTTTCCGCGTCAACGCGGAGCTGGCCGACCTGCGGACGAAACGCTCCTATGCCCAATGCGAGTACCGTCATCTGCTGTGGGAACAACCGCTGGACGAAGCGCGGATGCGGCGGGTCGACCGCTGTTTCTTCCGTCCGATCGACAGCCGGCGTGCGCTGTCGTTCCGGCATCTCGTTACCGAGAGGTGGCAGGGCGGAAGGCCGTCGCTCGCTTTGCGGGCCGGACTGCTGTTCCGGTGCGGCGCGTGGCCCGGGAAGCGGCTGTTCGCGGATGCGGAGCTGCTGCCCGCCTATGCCGATCGCAAGTTCTACGAAACCTATATCGCCGAGCTCTCGGCCCGCATCGCCCGGCTCGGGGCACCGTCCGACGAGCAGCGTGCGAAGAGCCTGATCGAAGCATACGGGAAGGTGTCGGAAGCGCTGTTCCGCGATATGCTCTACCGCAAATACGAACGCCTGAACGAAGCGCGGCAAGAGGAGCGGCCCCCCGTTCACGATGCAGAACTACCGGACGCATTTCCGCACCTTCGTCGAACGCTATCCGGTCGTGCTGAGTACGACCCATTCGCTGTGCGCTTCGATCGGCGCGGGGCACCTGCTCGACTATGTCATCATCGACGAGTCGTCGCAGGTCGATATCCTCACGGCGGCCGTCTGCTGCGCCTGTTGCCGGAATATCATCATCATCGGCGACAGCCGGCAGCTGCCGCATATCGTGGAGGAGCAGCTCAGGGCGAAGGCCGAGGAGCTGCGCGACAAACATCGGGTGCCCGACGCTTACGATTACGTGCGGCAGAACATCCTCTCCTCCTTCAAACGGGTCTTCGGGGAACGGCTGCCCGTCACGCTGCTGCGCGAACATTACCGCTGCCATCCGCTCATCATCGACTTCTGCAACCGGAAATATTACCGGAACGAGCTGCTCATCATGACCGAACCGAAGGGCGACTATCCCTTTACGGTCCTGACGACAACCGCCTCGAAAACCTACTCCCATAACGGCCGGATCTACAATCAGCGCCAGATCGACGCCACCTGCGACTGGATCGAGCGGCAGCATACGGAGTACGCCGCCATGCGGTTCGCCTCCGATGCGAAACGCGAATCGCCGGCCGAACGGATCGCCGAACGGCTCATCGGAGGAATTCTCGCCGAGGAGGATCGGTTTTCCGCCATCGGCGTCCACCGACACTACCGGCTGTACGATCTGGTCGGACGGAACGTCGAGCTGTCCGACGAGGAGCGCCTCTTCGTCCGCCGCCGCTCGCATCTCGACTTTCTGCTCTACAACCGGATGGACAACACGCCGATTCTGGGGATCGAGGTGGACGGCGTGCTCCACCACCGCTTCGACGAGGTGCAGGTCGCCCGCGACCGGCGCAAAAACGGTATTCTCGTCAAGATCGGCCTGCCGCTTCTGCGTCTCTCCACGGACGGCAGCAGCGAAAAGGAGCGGATCGTAGGCGCGCTCGAACAGGCCATGCAGCAGGGGTGAGTGCCGAGCAGCGACAAATCCGCAAGGCGATCCGAGACCGACAGGATACGGTTCGCAAACAGCGATGAGCAGAAAATTCACGGAACGAAGCCGCAAGGCCGAAGGAGGAATATCCAAGACATAACGATTCCCCGGCAGACCGGAGTTATCACGCTTTTCCGACGGCCAATCCGTCAGCTGTTTTCACTCCACATGTCGCACTGCTTCATGATCGTACTCAACGCATCTTCCTGTCCCTCGGGCGGATAATCATACTTCCTGAGCAGTCGTTTCACGATCCGACGCATACCGGCACGGGCGCTCTCCTTGAGGTTCCAGTCGATCGTCTTGTTGCAGCGCAGCGCATCGGTCAGTTCCCGTGTAATGGCAACCAACTGTTCGTTCGTATAGAAATCGCGTACGGCCTCGGGTTTGGTCAGCGCATCGTAAAATGCCAGCTCTTCGTCGTTCAGATCGAGCGCTTTGTCGGATTCTTTGCCGTGGGCGATCTCGTGGGCGATTTTCAGCAACTCCTGAATTACCTCCTCGTTGGTCAGCAACCCTTTGAGGTAATTGCTCATGGCACGGGACAGAATCTCGGAGAATTTTTCGGCCCGCACCGTATTGGTCCGTTGATAAATTCGCACCTATTCGGCAATCAGCTTGCGCAACAGTTCGACGGCGAAGTTTCTCTCCTTCATCCGGGAGATCTCTTCGAGAAATTTCGGATCGAACAGCGAAAACTCCTCCTCGACGTCGGAGAAGAGGTTGATTACACCGTCGCTCTTGATGCTCTGTTTGAGCAGCTCGTTGATCCGTGCGTTGATTTCGCGCAGCGACATTTTGCCCTTGCCTTCGATGCGCGTCAACAGCGTGCGCACAGCTTCGAAATAGGCCGCTTCGAGACGCTGCTCGTAGTTCAACAAACTCTGACAGAGCGACAACGCCTGCCGCAACAGCAGCGCCTCCTTGATAAACAGCTTCTTCGGCTCCTCGCGTTCGGGAGCTTGCAGAAAATCGACTCCTCCGCTGATCGCTTTGGCCCGTTCCAGATCGGATTTGCCGAAAAAGGCCGTATAGTCGAACCCGTGCAACAAATCGAAACATCATACAATCTCTATCTAATTGAAAATTAAACAGTTATTTCTGTTTAACTAATATCAGGTAACGATTTAGAAACGAGCGAATTACAATATTCTGTTTTCTTTTGCCTCTGTCAAAGAACGATTCTTTCAATGCAAATATACACTTTACTTGTGACAAAAGCAATCTTTTTCTACATTTAATCGACTTACAGTCAGCCTTAAAGAGGGTATCTGGTCTCATTCCATCTTCTTCCTCAAAAAAAATAACATAGCAGTCTAAATTGGTTTATGTATGGGATAGGTCTTGTTCATTCGATCCGGTAGACTACTATACATAAAAGTATAAAGGCGAGATACGACAAGGAGATGCCATGCTTTTGTGTAAGGGGAATCTCTCTTAGCTTATCGCAGACATGTATAGCTAAGTGTTTTGAGAATAAACAGTCTGTAAAAAACGGAAAGACACCGATTATGGGCCGTATCACCATCAATGGAACCCAAGCCGGTTTCAGTTGTAAGAAAGAAGTGTCCCTCGCTTTGTGGGACGTCAAAACCAACCGGGCCAAAGGCAAGTCCGAGGAGGCCCGTACACTCAATCAGGAGCTTGACAATATCAAGGCGCAAATCACCAGGCACTACCAGTACATCTGCGACCACGACAGTTTTGTTACAGCCAAGAAAGTCTATAACCGCTATGTTGGCTTCTCAGAGGAATGCCACACCCTTATGAACCTTTTCAGGGAACAGCTGGAACCGTATAAAAAGAAAATCGGCATAGAGAAAGCCGAAAGCACCTACTGCGGTCTGGTTGCCGATTACAAGAGTCTCCTGCTTTTCATGAAAAGCAAGAAGAATGCAGAGGATATTGTCATCGAAGAACTTGAGAAATCATTCATCGAGGATTACTACAACTGGATGCTCGGTACATGCGCTTTGGCAAACTCCACTGTCTTCGGGCGTGTCAATACCTTGAAGTGGCTGATGTATATCGCGCAGGAAAAAGGCTGGATACGGGTTCATCCGTTCGCATCATTCGAGTGTATGCCCGAATACAAGAGGCGTTCTTTCCTTTCCGAAGAGGAACTGCAAAGGATAATCCATATAGAACCGAGATACAAACGCCAGCGTGCCATGCGCGACATGTTCCTGTTCATGTGCTTCACCGGTCTTTCCTATGTGGACTTGAAAGCCATAACATACGATAATATCCATACCGACTCCGACGGCGGTACATGGCTGATGGGCAACCGTATAAAAACAGGAGTGGCGTATGTCGTAAAATTATTACCCATTGCCATCGAGCTGATTGAAAAAATACAGGGGTGCGGATGAAAAGAAAGACTCTCCCGAATGTGTCTTTCCGGTAGGCGAATACAATGCCATGCGGCTCAGTCTTGGAATCATAGGCAGGAAATGCAACTGCCGGGCCGAGGTCACCCCGCACATCGGGCGCCACGCATTTGCCGTTCTGGCCATACTTAAGGGGATGCTGCTGGAAACCCTTCAGAAAGTGTTTGGGCATAAGTCCATCACATACGTCCTGCGCATCCATTCACTTGTCCGGCGCAGGCGGGGCAATCTTTTTCTGGAAGTCGCCCATCTGTACGACCAGCGTGCTGACCAGCTTTCTCAACTCCTAATACGCGCTTGTTTCAATAATTGTCAGTTCCATACTAAAATTCTTTTTAAGATTCTGAATATGCGACAAAGTAACGCACATCCTATATCCTTTCCAAACAGATAATATCAGAGTCTTCCGTTGGCGTGCATTGGCGCATATCCAACGTTAAAAGAGAAGGTCCTTCACCTGCATCCATGCGGCAACGGAACTTCCATTCCCTTACTTGTTTTCCATAAATTTATAGGATTAATTTCTGGTGCATGATATTAATAGTCATTATTCTGTCTGCTTTTTTTGCTTGCATAATTGCAGCTAACAGTTATCTATTCCAGAACGCATTGTTATGGAAAATGGCAAGCTGTTTTGTTGGTTTATGGATATTGTGTATGATAATTACCGTCTTCGTTTGTCGTAAACTTGAATGCTCTAATTAAAACAGTACGGTTGTCATGCTTTGTGTGTTTTATTATAAATATTATGAATTATTTGGAATTGATATGTAATATAGATAATTTTGCAGTCGGGAAATGGTTTCGGGAGGTTTACGCCTTCCGAATGAAAAGGGAACCCGGTAAAAATCCGGGACAGTACCCGCTGCTGTGAGTCCACAAAAACGGACATCGAACTTTTGCCACTGGTGTAATACCGGGAAGGCACGATGACCGGGACGAGTCAGAAGACCTGCCATGACCGGAATGAGATTTACACCTGCGGGATATACAGGTCGTAATCAAATAAGGAATAGCTCATCGGCCATTCAATATTTGAAGACAGACATATTCCCGTTCGTGTAAGTCCGCACGAACGGGATTTTTTTGTGTTTGTTAATAATATGTTTTACATTAAAACGAGTGACCTTTGAAAAGAAAATTACGCTTTCTGGCAGGTGCCTGTCTATTTACCGCAACCGCCTTGTTCTCCGGCTGTAGCTCGGACGATGACTTTTTGATGGAACCGGTTTATTCCGGAACTCCGCAAACCCGTGCTGTGACAAATCCGGACGGTACCTTGACTATCACTTTCGACGATTTCGATTCCGGCATGTTAGCAGGACCTACCTCGGCCGGAGAAAATCTTTATTCGTACCAAGGGTATCCTCAAGTAACCACCATTTACGACAATACTCCGGAAGAATATCTCTTCCTTTCAATGTTTAATACTGTAGGTGGAAGCACAGAGTATTCCAGCGGCGGCATCGCACTTTCCAACTGGAACATCCGCTCCAATCAGTCGGGAAATACCGGAGACTGGTGGTATTCTTATCTAAACCAATGTTCTGTCTATAACACTGCGGTGGAAGCGGAAGGACAGAATAAGGAAGCCGGGCACAGCGGTTCCAATTTCGGTGTCGTTTACGGATATGTGGATGCTTACAATCAGGCATGGATGGCTAAACCGGAATTTTATTTCAATGTTCCCCGGAAATTGGTCGGCCTGTGGATCTGCAACACCTCATACACTTAAGGTGTCATTACTTATGGTAATCAGTTCGGTTCTACGGGGGTAGCGACTCCTCTGAAAGAGATGAAAGGGTATTTCCAAGTGAATCTGGAATGTTATGATGCGAATGGCGGTCTGATCCGCACTTACAAACGTCTTTTAGCCGATTATCGTAACGGCCAACAACAGGTTGATCCTATCACGACATTGGGATTATTGGGAAATCAATGCCGAAGGGGTGCAAAGTGTGAAATTCAACTTCGAGGGTTCGGATTCGGGAGCATACGGTTTGAATACTCCGGCTTATATCTGTATCGATGATATCACCATACAATAAAAAAGAATACAGGGATATCCCTTCTGTCGGGGGGTATCACTGTTATTTTTCTAAAATCCACACATCATGCATCGTTTTCACTATTTTATTATTTCTGCCTGTATGCTGTTCACCTCCTGCAACAAGGATGAAGTCATTACCGAAGAAGTAGGAGGACAACCTATAATAGAACTTGACAGCGAGACCGGTATTTACACGGTCAAGGTCGATCACGAATTGACTATCGCCCCGACATACCAGAATGTTGAAGATGCTCTTTTTGCTTGGACGATAGACGGTACGCTGGTTTCTTCGGGTCCGTCTCTTCAACGTACATGGAATGAATGCGGGGATTTTTATGTCAAACTAAGAGTAGACAATGCGGAAGGCTATGCCGAAGAGGAACTGAAAGTAGAAGTGAAAGAACTCACCCCTCCGGTCATCTCACTGGCACTACCTTCGCAGGGGCTAAAAGTCGTCCGGAATACCGATTACACATTTACTCCCGATATTCAGCATTCGGATGTCGAAGGGTTCAAAATCGAATGGGTACGGGAAGGAAAAATCGTTTCCACCGAGAATACTTATACTTTCAATGAAAAAGAACTCGGTGTTTATACGGTGACAATCAACGCTTCCAATATAGATGGGACAACAACGAAAGACGTAAGCGTAGAGGTCGTGGAAACGATGCCCTACGTTGTCAAATTCCCGACCCCGTCTTACCTGCAAACATCCACGGACAGGTACACTTTTGCCGACCGCCCTGTTTTCCTGCGTCCGTTGTTGGAGTATTTCGACAATCCCCGTTTTGAGTGGAGTGTAGACGGTCAGGTCATGGAAGGAGAAGTGAAACGCATGTTCAAGTTCACGCCGTCCGCACCCGGAGAATACACCGTCTCCTGTACTGTGTCGGAAGACACACCGACGGAAAAAATAAGCAGGAATATCGACAAAGGGAAAACGGCTGTCACTGCCACCGTAAAAGTCGTTTGTGTGGACAAAAAGGAACAAGACGGCTTCCGGGCTTCGGGAAGTTCCAAGCTCTGGAATAAAGTCTATGAATATACCCCAGCTCCCGGCCAATTTATCAACGAGACGAGCACGATAGGTGGTATGACCGGCAACGAAACATCCCCTGAAGCGGCTGTCGCATGGGCAACACAGCGTTTGAAAGACAAACTGCACGTCTCTTTAGGTTCTTTCGGGGGTTATATCATCGTCGGCTTCGACCACAGTATTCCCAATTCGGGTAACCAATATGATTTCTGTGTTCAGGGGAACGCCTTTGACGGCAGTTCCGAACCGGGTATCGTATGGGTCATGCAAGATATAAACGGAAACGGATTGCCGGATGACGAGTGGTACGAACTGAAAGGATCTGAAGCAGGCAAGGAAGAAACAATACAGAATTTTGAAGTGACCTATTACCGTCCGGAAGGCAAAAAAATGGATGTCCAATGGATCAGTTCCGACGGTAGAAACGGCTGGGTAGACTATCTGTCCGCTTATCATACACAGGACTATTATTATCCGGCTTGGATTTCGGAAAACAGTTACACCCTGACAGGCACTTGTCTGGCCGCCCGCAACACCCAAGATTCACAAACCGGTTATTGGGATAATCAGAGTTATGACTGGGGGTACGTGGATAATTTCGGAAACGACCAGATAGAAGGCGGCAGTACGGTGGATGGAAGCGGACAAAGGAACGGTTTCAAAATTTCCAATGCCATCCATGCCGATGGAACGGAAGCCAATCTGCAATATATTGACTTTATCAAAATACAATGCGGTGTTCTGGCCAAAAGCGGCTGGCTGGGCGAAGTTTCTACGGAGGTATTTTCTTTTGAGGATCTAACCAAATAATAAAAATTACAAGTATGAAAATTTATTTTCTTCCCATGCTCCTATCCTTGTTCTTTTTTGGGAGCGTGTGACAAAAACGATGAAATTATACCTGAAGATGCAGATGAAAATTTCATCACATCGGTCGTGATGACCGTGGACGGGAAATCGTACACGGCCGACATTACGGACAATACAGTAACAATAACCGTTCCCTATACGGTATCGCTGAACAATGCCGAAGTGGAATTCAAGTACACAACTTCTGCAACAATCATACCTGATCCTGAAACGGTAACGGACTGGGATAACGAACGAACCTTCCGGGTGACATCCTATAACGGAGATGCCCGCGAATATGCCTATAAAGTGGTGAAAAGCGAAATAGAATCTGACGGAGATGTGGAGTTGAAGACCACCGAGGAGGTAGCTTCTTTTTGCCGCAACCAAAACAACCGTTGTCAAAGGGAACCTGATTATCGGCTCTGATGCGGAAGAGGCAGAAAAAATCACTGACATATCAGCATTGGCATCTTTTGAAAGAGGTTACTGGCAACATTGTCATTCGTAACAGTTACAACGGTGCAGACTTGACAGGGTTGGAAAATATCGTTTCGGCCGGAGGTTTGCAGGTAGGTTCGGCCGATGTCGCCTCGAAAGCTACGGAACTTCACATGATTTCCATGAAAGCATTGGAAACACTCTCCGGAGACATATCGGTATATAACGACCAAGTGACGTATGTCCTATTCGAGAAACTGGCAACTATTGAAGGAAGCGTGATGTTCAATGCGTCGTCGTTACAGAGTTTTGAGTTTCCGGTTCTGACTACTGTAGGTCAGGATCTGAATCTTCAAGGACTCAATGAAGAGAACACAGCAGCCGGTTCGATTGCGTCTTTGGAAATACCGGAACTGACAAGTGTCGGAGGGGTCTTGTCCGTAAACAATCTTGCCAAGCTGACTTCCATGAGCTTCCTTAAGCTGAAAGAGACCGGTGGCCTTGATTTCCATACCGTCCCCGTGATGTTGGAAACCATCAACCTTCCGGAAATCGAAACAGTAAACGGAAGTATTATTATGGAAGCCAATATGGAAGCTCCTCCTACCGGTAGTTTTGTTCCCCAACGAAATGACGTGCTTCAGGCTTTCGGTGGAATGGACAAACTGACAACGATAAAGGGACAGATAAAGATAAAGAATTTCACGGCACTCAAACAACTTCCTGACTGGAGCAAAATCACCACACTTGGAAGTATCACATTAGATTATCTTGAAGATTTGAGCGGGACACTGACGTTGCCGAATGCCCGATTTGAAACCTTCGGAGAAACAGCGCCCCAGATTGAAATTATAAACAAGGTGCAGCTCTCCAAAATTGAAACAGCCGAAGATTTGTCAAATGTAAATTTTGTCATCACCAGTCTCACGAATAATAAGTTCCCTGAAATCACGTTCAAGAATATCAAAGACTTCACTTGTAAGCCAACCACCAACAATACCGATTATACCATATCGACAATTCAACATGTATATGGAAATCTAAATGTGACAGGCCAAATGCGAAGCAATGCCAAATTTCCCGACTTGAAATCATAGATGGATATGGATACATCCAAATACCAATGATGGGGACAGTCACAATGTCATCCTTGAAAGAAGTAGGAGGCCAGTTCTATTTATCTGGAAATCTTACCGGTTGTGACTTACCCTTGGTGTCCAAAGTATGTTGCTCAACCTCTCCAGTATATCATAGCGAAGGAATGGGGGCGTTCGCAATAACTTTACAAAGTAAATCGTTAAACCTTCCAGAATTGCTTCACGTAGGAGGTGAAGGGTTGTTCGTTAATAAAGCAACAGGCATTACTTGTGATAAATTACAGACTATAGATGGTACGCTACAGATAAAAAGTGCGACTTTTCTTTCTCAGGAAACACTTTCCATGGAGAAGTTGGAGACCTTGCATGGGGTTGTTTTTGACGGTTTGACGAAATTTACCGACTACACTTTCTTCGGCAAGTTTATAGAAAACGGAAATGATTACGGGGGGAAAGTTGGAGCGTGACGAAATGTGGGTATAACCCAACCTTCCAAAATATGAAGGACAAACAATATACGCAGCAGGATTAAACCTTATACCTTAACCAGAGTACCCGTAATGATTCGGGTACTCTTTTTTTTATCCGAATGACAATGAGCAGAACAATACAACGGATTTGCCTTTTTCTTTTCTGCCTGCCAGTTTTCGGCAGTTGCATGAAATGGGATTACGGAGAGATGGAAGATTTCTCTGTATCGGCCTCTGGTCTTTTCATTACCAACGAGGGGAATTTCCAGTACAGCAATGCCACGCTTTCCTACTACGATCCCGCCACGTGCGAAGTGGAGAATGAAGTGTTTTACCGTGCCAACGGGTTCAAGTTGGGCGATGTGGCCCAGTCTATGGTTATCCGGGACGGTATAGGCTGGATCGTGGTGAACAACTCGCATGTGATTTTCGCCATCGACATCAATACTTTCAAGGAAGTGGGCCGTATCACAGGTTTCACCTCACCCCGGTATATCCATTTTCTGTCGGATGAGAAAGCCTATGTGACGCAGATATGGGACTACCGTATCTTCATCATCAACCCCAAGACATACGAGATTACCGGCTATATCGAATGTCCAGACATGGACATGGAATCGGGTTCCACCGAACAAATGGTACAATACGGCAAGTACGTCTATGTGAACTGCTGGTCGTACCAGAACCGCATCCTGAAAATCGACACGGAGACGGACAAGGTCGTGGACGAACTGACCATCGGCATACAACCTACTTCGCTGGTCATGGACAAATACAACAAGATGTGGACCATCACGGATGGCGGTTACGAGGGCAGCCCATACGGTTACGAGGCACCGTCTCTCTATCGTATAGACGCCGAGACTTTCACCGTAGAGAAACAGTTCAAGTTTAAGCTGGGCGACTGGCCTTCGGAAGTCCAGCTCAACGGTACACGGGATACACTTTACTGGATCAACAACGATATTTTTGGCGAATGCCGGTGGAAGCCGACCGTGTTCCCGTCCGGCCTTTTCTGGAGTTTCGGGACACCAAATACTACGGCCTTACGGTCAATCCCAACAACGGGGAGGTATATGTGGCCGACGCTATTGATTACCAGCAACAAGGTATCGTGTATCGCTATTCGCCGCAAGGCAAGCTGATCGATGAATTTTACGTGGGAATCATTCCGGGAGCTTTCTGCTGGAAATAACGAGGAAGGAGGACAAAAATGAAAAGACATCTTATTCTATTGTTCGTGGGGGTAAGCCTGCCCTTTCTGCTTGCCGCCCAGCAGAAAAATTCCGTCAGCATTACCAAAAGGGTACTACGTATTCCGGAGGTTACGGTGGTGGGCAAACGACCTATGAAGGATATAGGCGTGCAACGAACCCGTTTCGATTCCATCGCCATGAAAGAGAACATCGCCTTGTCTATGGCCGATGTGCTGACATTCAACTCATCCGTTTTTGTCAAGAACTACGGACGCGCCACGTTATCCACCGTGGCTTTCCGGGGGTACCTCTCCCTCGCATACCCAAGTGACGTGGAATGGTATGCGCATTAACAACCCGATGCTGGGCATGACGGATTTTTTCCACCATCCCTTCTTACTTTATCGATGATGCCTCGCTGCTGCACGGAACCTCATCGGTAAACGAAACGGGCGGCGGCTTGGGTGGTCTGGTCAGGCTCTCCACTTCTCCGGCCAACCATGAAGGGTTCGGGTTGCAGTACGTGCAGGGAGTGGGGTCGTTCAGCACGTTCGACGAGTTTCTCCGCCTGACCTACGGTGACAAACACTGGCAGTCCTCCACCCGTGTGGTGTATTCCTCTTCCCCCAACGACTACAAATACCGAAACCGGGACAAGAAGGAAAACATCTACGACGAGGACAAGAACATCATCGGTTCCTATTACCCGACGGAACGCAACCGCAGCGGGGATTATAAGGATCTGCACGTCTTGCAGGAAATTTATTATAAACACGGGCGAAGGCGACAAGTTCGGGCTAAACGCCTGGTACATCAATTCCAACCGGGAACTGGCGATGCTCAGCACGGATTACGGGAACGACATGGACTTCGAGAACCGCCAAAGGGAGCAGACGTTTCGCGGCGTCCTCTCGTGGGATCGCGTGCGGGAGAAATGGAAGGTCGGTGTAAAAGGCGGCTATATACACACATGGATGGCCTATGATTACAAGCGGGACAAGGGAAACGGCGAAATGGCTTCGATGACCCGCTCACGCAGTAAGATTAACACGTTCTACGGAAGTGCGGACGGGGATTATGCTCCTTCAGAGAAATGGCTGTTCACGGCCGGTGTTTCCGTACACCAGCATTTGGTGGAAAGCGCGGACAAAAAATATCATCTCGCAGGAAGGTAACAAGGCTGTTGTCGGGTATGACAAGGGACGTGTCGAGTTTTCCGGTTCCGTTTCTGCGAAATGGCGGCCTGTCGATCGTTTTGCCGCCTCGCTTGTCCTTCGCGAGGATATGTTCGGTACGGAATGGGCCCCGGTTATCCCGGCTTTCTTCATCGACGGGGTACTGTCGAAAAAAGGCAATATCGTGGCGAAAGCATCCATCTCCCGGAACTACCGTTTTCCCACGCTGAACGACCTCTATTTTCTGCCGGGCGGTAATCCCGACCTGAAAAGCGAGCACGGCTTCACATACGACGTGGGGTTGTCGTTCTCGGTGGGGAAAGAAAATGTATATGCTTTGAGCGGTGGTATCAACTGGTTCGATTCGCACATCGACGACTGGATCATCTGGCTACCCACAACCAAGGGATTCTTCTCCCCCAGAAACCTCAAAAAAGGTACATGCTTACGGGGCAGAGACCAACGCCCACCTTGATATAATGCTCGGAAAGGACTGGAAACTGGATATGAACGGAACTTTCTCGTGGACTCCCTCGATCAACGAGAGCGAACCGATGAGTCCGGCAGACCAATCCGTCGGCAAACAGTTGCCCATACGTGCCGGAGTTTTCCGCAACGGTGACCGGACGTCTGTCATGGCGGACATGGAGCCTGCTTTACAAATGGTGTTATTACAGCCAGCGTTATACCATGTCGAGTAATGACTATACCCTGACGGGCTATCTGCCCCCTTACTTCATGAATAACGTGACACTGGAAAAACAGCTCTCTTTCCGATGGGCCGATCTGTCGCTAAAGGGCAGCATCAACAACCTGTTCGATGAAGAATACCTTTCCGTATTGTCCCGTCCCATGCCGGGCATCAATTTCGAGATATTCATCGGCATAACACCCAAGTTCGGAAAAAACAAAAATAGTAAACGATAATCTGCATCAATATGAACGCATTAAAGAATTTAAGCCTGATTTTGTTGCTTTCTCTGGCATTTACAGGCTGCCACAACAAAAGCTCAAAAATCAATGATTTCAACCTGCTGCTTTATGCTCCCGAATATGCCTCCGGCTTCGACATCAAAGGGGCGGGCGGGAAGGGAAAGCGTACTGATAACCGTCAGGAATCCCTGGCAGGGAGCGGACAGTGTAACCACATGGCTGTTTATCGTCCGCAACGGTGAAGAGGTTCCCGAAAGGGTTTGCAGGACAGGTACTCAAAGGAGACGCCAAACGTATCGTGGCGATGTCTTCCACTCATATCGCCATGCTTGACGCAATCGGTGAAGTCCGGTGTATAACCGGCGTTTCGGGAATCGACTACATTTCCAACCCAGACATCCAAGCCCGCCGCGACAGTATTGGCGATGTCGGCTATGAAGGGAACATCAACTACGAGTTGCTGCTCTCGCTCGATCCCGACCTCGTTCTGCTCTATGGGGTGAACGGCGCAAGCGCAATGGAAAGCAAACTCGAAGAACTCGACATACCGTTCATGTATGTCGGCGATTATCTTGAAGAGTCGCCTCTCGGCAAGGCCGAATGGATGGTAGTGCTTTCAGAAGTCACAGGAAAACGTGAGAAGGGTGAAAAAGCCTTTGCGCCGCAATCCCGGTCAGATACAACGCCTTGAAAAAGAAAGTGGCCGACAGTACCCTCGGCACTCCTTCGGTTATGCTTAATGTTCCCTATGGCGACTCGTGGTTCATGCCTTCAACCCAAAGTTATGTAGCCCGCTTGATTACTGATGCGGGAGGCCGCTATATCTACCAGAAGAACACGGGAAACGCTTCTATCCCCATTGACTTAGAAGAAGCATATCTGCTCGCGTCGGATGCGGACATGTGGCTGAACGTGGGAATGGCGAACTCCCTTGACGACTTGAAGGCATCATGTCCGAAATTCACCGATACCCGATGTTTCAAAAATGGAGAGGTGTATAACAACAACGCCCGTACCAACACAGCCGGGGGTAACGACTATTACGAGTCTGCCGTCGTGAATCCTGACATCGTGCTCCGCGACCTCGTGAAGATATTCCATCCTGAACTGGTGCAGGAAGAGTGTGTGTATTACAAGCAACTGAAATAGATGCGTTCCCCGTTCGACTATATTATTCTCCATATTGATTACGCTCACGGTCGGTCTTTTTTACTGGACTTGGCCGTGGGAGCTGTCAACATTCCGATCCGCGATGTATGGGCAGCACTGACCGGGGGAAATTGTTCCCGTGCCACGGAAAAAATCGTACTCAACATACGCCTCATAAAAGCTATAGTGGCACTGTTGGCCGGGGCTGCCTTATCGGTCAGCGGTCTTCAGATGCAGACCCTCTTCCGTAATCCTCTTGCCGGTCCCTATGTCCTTGGCATCAGTTCCGGTGCAAGTCTCGGTGTGGCACTTGTGGTACTTGCCGGGATCGGTTCATCAATAGGCATTGCCGGAGCAGCGTGGGTGGGTGCGGCTGTCGTGTTGCTCGTGATAACTGCCGTCGGACAGCGAATAAAAAAAGACATCATGGTAATCCTGATTCTCGGCATGATGTTCTCATCGGGCGTAGGTGCTGTCGTGCAGATATTGCAGTACCTCAGCAAAGAGGAATCGCTGAAAGCCTTTGTCATTTGGACGATGGGGGCTTTGGGTGACGTCACCTCCGGACAACTTCTGATTCTTGTTCCATCGGTGTTTGCCGGACTGCTGTTGGCTGTACTGACCATCAAACCGCTTAACCTCCTGCTGTTCGGAGAGGAATATGCCGTAACAATGGGACTGAATATTCGGCGTTCACGCAGCCTGTTGTTTCTCTCGACAACGCTGCTCGCCGGAACGATAACCGCTTTTTGCGGTCCGATAGGTTTCATAGGTCTCGCTATGCCTCATGTCACAAGAATGCTTTTCCAAAATAGCGATCATCATGTCCTTCTGCCTGGAACAATTCTTTTCGGGAGCATCGATATTGCTTCTTTGCGACATCATTTCTAAAATATTCACCTTGCCGATCAACGCCATTACAGCTCTATTGGGAATCCCAATCGTCGTATGGGTGGTTTTACGCAACAAATCCATCACCGCATGATAAAGTTACACGATTTTTCCATAGGTTTTACAAAGAAAAACTCGTTGCTCCACGAGGTAAATGCCACGATAAAAAAAGGTCAACTGACAGCCCTTATCGGAAGAAACGGGACAGGAAAATCGACGTTGCTCCGCGCCATAGCCGGTCTGAACCGGTGTTATTCCGGAAAAATCATTCTCGACGGGCACGACATCGCCTGCATGAAAACCGAAGATATGGCAAAAACGCTGGCTATCGTCACGACCGAGCGCACGCGCATCGCCAACCTGCGGTGCAAGGATGTCGTAGCCATAGGCCGTGCTCCTTATACCAACTGGATAGGTAGGATGCAAGAAACAGATAAGGAGATAGTCATGCAATCGCTCATTTCGGTGGGAATGGAGGCTTATGCAAACCGCACGATGGATAAAATGTCGGATGGCGAATGCCAGCGTGTGATGATTGCTCGTGCATTGGCACAGGATACTCCTATCATTCTCCTTGATGAACCGACTTCCTTTCTTGACATGCCTAATCGCTACGAAACTTGTGGCGTTGCTTCGTAGGCTTGTCCACGACGAAAAAAATGTATCATGTTCTCGACACATGAACTTGACATCGCGTTGTCCATGTGCGATTCGATAGCATTGTTAGATACCCCGAATTTAAGTTGCTTGACCGCGTCTGAAATGCAGAAAAGCGGATACATTGACAGACTTTTCCAAAATGAAAACATCCGTTTCGACTCCTTATGCGGTACAATGATTTTGAAACAATGAGTATATACACTGTAGAAAATTTTACTTCAGACATCACTGTTGAAGGATACATCGCCGAATTCCGTGACGAACCACATTTTCTTGAACTTTGCAAACAATGTACCAATTACGGTAAAAGTTGGGGGTGTCCTCCATTTGATTTTGATACGGAATCGTTTCTCCGACAATACAAGTATGCACATCTTATGGCAACGAAGATAATCCCTGAAGACAAAGATATTCCGATTGAATATACACAAAAACTCATTTTACCGGAACGGATACGAATCGAGAGCGAATTATTGGATATGGAACGGAAATATGGAGGGCGTTCATTTGCCTATATAGGTAGGTAAATGTCTTCACTGCTCAGATAACGAGTGTACGCGTAACTGCGGCACACCATGCCGACACCCGGAAAAAGTGCGTCCGTCACTCGAAGCCTTCGGATTTGACATAGCCAAAACGCTTTCTGAACTTTTTAACATCGAACTTCTTTGGGGAAAGGATGGCAAATTACCTGAATATCTTGTTCTCGTAAGCGGATTTTTTTTTTCATAATGAATACGAACTTTGCAACATAGCATACTAATGATTCGGACATGAAATAAACAGACAAACTAACCACATTCGGTTCAATCTGTTTTGTGATTTCAAATGAATTATAGTTAGATATGTAAAAAGCGACGCTGGAGCTTGAAATAAGTAACAGTTTATCGGTGTATTCTCCGTTAAACCGTCCTGTTTTCGTTAAACGAAAACACAACTTGCTGTCCGCAGGAGCGGACCACATTTATCCAATAATTATTGTGTATTAGCCCATTGTATGGCTATTCTCCTGTGATTTACGAGGCATTTCCATCAGGTGTTTGCCGGCTGCTCTCCCCATAAAAGGGTGGATATCTCTCCATAATCATATGACTTACGTCCATAATTCGGGAATAAGGAGGCGAATATACGGGAAATCTGCCCTTTACATGCCCTATTGTCCATTAATGGATTGTTACTTCTACACATCTACAAATGGAGAGCGGCAGTGAGCCGTATATGGTTTATGGTTTTTCTGCATTATCTTCATTAATGGATT